>Ga0209782_1000326_pt1 | contig 19600 bp, 17 predicted proteins | sample WorMetmaBAHAMAS1_FD_187390 | JGI IMG/M metagenome (GOLD analysis project Ga0209782, IMG submission 187390) | Marine gutless worms symbiont microbial communities from Max Planck institute for Marine Microbiology, Germany - Inanidrilus... | ecosystem: Host-associated > Annelida > Digestive system...
AACCCGCCATGATGATCATCCGGGCCGATGGTCACGGTGAGATCGCCTTCGGCGCAATGCAGGCAGGCCTCGATCTCGAATACAGCCGGTCGATGGTTTTCTTCACCTGGGACGGCTTCGACGAAATGGACGAGACCACCCTCAAAGCCGAGCGGGCGACTTCTTCAACAGCCTGTTAGACGAATTTCCTAACCCTCGACGAGCGCCGCGTAGTCGATGGGCAGGGTTGGGTCGAGGACCGCGTCTGCCGGTGCCATCGGGTATTTGAGAGCCGTCCCGCAATTGAACAGCACCACCTCCGCGCCCGCAGCGAGTCGTCCTTCGTCCCGGGCTTTTCGGAACGCCGCATAGGTCGCCGCTCCTTCCGGTCCCATCAACAGTCCTTCCGTCCCGGCCAGTTCAGCCTGCGCGTCAGCGATTGCCGCATCGGTAACGGCGATGGCGAAGCCGCCGCTCTGCCGCACTGCCCTGAGGATCAGAAGTCGCCGATGGCCGCCGGAACGCGGATGCCGGAAGCGATAGTTTGTGCGTCTTGCCAGCGCTCGGCGTGGTCGGCACCGGACTCGAAAGCGCGGACGATGGGCGCGCATCCTTCGGCCTGCACGGCGATCATCTTCGGCCGCTTCGGCCCGATCCAGCCCAGCGCCTCCATCTCGGCGAACGCCTTCCACATGCCGATCAGGCCGGTGCCGCCACCGGTCGGATAGAAGATCACGTCGGGCAGCCGCCAGCCGAGCTGTTCGGCCAGTTCCAGGCCCATGGTTTTCTTGCCCTCGATGCGGTAGGGCTCCTTCAGCGTCGACAGGTCGAACCACCCGGCCGATTCCTTGCCGCCGTCGACGATTCGTCCGCAGTCATCAATCAGTCCGTTGACCCGCCACACCCGCGCGCCCTGGGCGGCGATCTCGCGGACGTTCACCTCAGGGGTGTCCGCCGGGCAGAACACGAAGGCCTCGATACCGGCCCGTGCCGCGTAGGCGGCCATCGCCGCCCCGGCGTTGCCGTTGGTCGGCATGGCCAAGCGTCGAAGTCCGAAGGCCTTGGCCATGCTGACCGCCAGCGCCAGTCCACGGGCCTTGAACGACCCGGTGGGTAGGCGGGATTCATCCTTGACGATCAAGGACGCGGCGCCGTGGCGCTCGGCCAGTCGGCGTGCCGAGACCAGCGGCGTCATCGCCTCGCCGAGCGAGACGATGTCGGCGGTGCGGCGCACCGGCAAGAGCTCGCGGTACCGCCACAGGTTCTCGGGCCGGTCGGCCAGCGCATCCCGGTCCATGGCCGCGCCGACGCCATCCAGGTCGTAGCGCACCAGCAGCGGCGCGCCGGCCAGCGAGAGGCCGTGGACCTGATCGGCGGCCACCCGCTCGCCCGTAGCCGAGCACTCCAAGTGGGTGACGAATGTCGGGCGGTCCTTGGTGATGTTGGCGTCCGATGGCCAGGGCATAGGCATGCCGCTCCGCTTGCAGTCTTGCGTCATCAGAGCCCGTGGATGCGATCGGTGCAACCACCCCTCGACGGCGGTGGCCACTCCGCGTAAACCGGAACGACGATCCGCACCGCCGGAGACCGCACCGATGACCAAGACGCCCCGCCTCACCGCCCCCGCCGGCGCCTGCGACACCCACATGCATTTCTACAACGCCCGCTGGCCGTCGGCGCCGACCGCGCTGATCACTCCGCCGGACGCCTGGATCGACGACTACCGGGCGCTGAGGCAACGGCTCGGGATCTCGCGGGTCGTCGTCGTGCAGCCAACCACCTACGGCTTCGATAACGCCTGCCAGCTCGCCGCGATGGAGGCGTTCGGCGAGGATGCCCGAGGGGTCATGGTCGTCGGCGCGGATGTCGCCGAAGCCGATCTGGAGCGGCTGACCGCGCTCGGTGTGCGCGGGGCCCGTTTCCACATGCTGCCCGGCGGCGCGCTGCCGTGGGACGCGCTGGAAGACACCGCCGCCCGCGTCGCGCCCTTCGGCTGGCATTTGCAGCTCCAGTTCCAGGGCCGCGAGTTCGCCGAGCGCGCTGGGACGTTCCGGAACCTGCCGACGCCCATCGTCGTCGACCACGTCGGCCGGTTCATGCCGCCGGTAGCGTCCGACGACGCGGCGTTCCGGGCCCTGCTCGGCCTGATCGATGGCGGGCGCTGCTGGGTCAAACTGTCGGCGCCCTACGAATCCTCGGCCGCCGGACCGCCGGGCTGGGACGACGTGCGCTCCCTCGCCCGAGCACTCGTCGCCGCCGCGCCCGAGCGCATGCTGTGGGCGTCCAACTGGCCGCATCCGGGCCAGAAGGCACCGCCCGACGAGGCCGACCTTCTCGACCTGCTGCTCGACTGGGCCGACGGCGAGGCGACACGCAACCGCATCCTCGTCGACAACCCGGCGGCGCTCTACGGTTTCTGAGATCCGAGGTACTTCGGGTTGCTTTCGGCGACGCGGGCGCGGGCGTGGGCTTCGAGGATGCGGTGGACCTCGGCCGTGCGGTCCGGATCGTCGTGGAACGCGCCGTCTCGGAGGTCGCGGGCGACCCTCATGAGCAGGGTCTCGGCATTGGCGTTTGCGGCGTCGGCATCGTAAAGGGCGGCGAGATCGGTGGCGAGCTGCCGCTCGGGTGCCTCTCCGGCGTTAAGCTCCCGCCCCAAGATACCGAGCGCGTTGGCGACCATCAGCCCGGCGAGGCGGCGGTCCGCCGGAAGCGCCGGCAGCACCTCCTCGGCTAAGGTCTTGCGGGCGACGGCGAGAAGTTCGCCGCCAAACGGATGGTCGCGCATCAGTCCCTCCCCTCGGGTGCGGTCATCCTGAGAAGCTCCAGTTCCAGTTCGGCGACAATACGCCCGGTGAGCGCCAGGTCGAGGGACGGCTCCTCGCCGGAGACGTGGCGTTCACCCTGCAGGAGTGCGATCACCGCCCAGCGGATGTGGGCCATGACCTCCCAGTAGAACACCGCTTCGCGGTCGACGGCTCCGCCGGCCCGCTCGTAGCCTCGATAGAAGTCCTCGCGCGCGGCGATGCCGCCCGCCTCGCGGCCCGGTTCGGCGAACCGCCAGCAGCGGGCGCAGAACCAGCCGACATCCTCCATCGCGTCGCCCCAGCCGGCGAACTCCCAATCGAGAATGCCGCTGAGCCCGTCATCGGCGACCATGTAGTTGCCGGTGCGGTAGTCGCGATGGCAGAGCACCAGCTCGCCCGCAGGCGGCGCGTGGTCTTCGAGCCAGTTCAGACTCCATTCCATTGCCGGGCGCGGATCGCGGTAGCCGTCGAGCCAGCCGCGGTACTCGTCGATCAGGGCCTGCGCCGGCGCCCCCTCGGGCCGGACGAGAAAGCCGAGATCGGGCCTCGGCGGCCGGATGGCGTGGATCTTCGCCAGCTCCTCGCCGAGACGCTCGGCCAGCGCCACCCGGTCGCCCGGCCACTTGTCCTCGCGCGTGAGGATGTGCCCGGCGGCAATGCCATGGATGCGCCCCATGACGTAGAACGGCTTGCCGAACACGGACGGATCCTCGCAGACGGCGATGGGCCGCGGCACGGTGACGCCGGCCTCGTGAGCGGCCCGCAGCAGAGCGAACTCGTGGGCGCGGGAATGACTCGCGGCCACGCCCGACGGCGCATCGGTGCGGAGGACCAGTTCGGTCGTGCCGCCATCCGGCAGGCGCACGTCCAGCGCCCAGTTCTCCTGCACCGCGCCGCCGCCGAGCTTGGCGAAGCCGACGATCTCGGCCGCCGTTTCGCCCAGCGCGTCGGCGAGAAACGCTTCGAGCGCGTCACCGACGACCGGCTTTTCTAGCCCCATCGCCAGAAGTCCCTCTCCTCGTTGAGCAGGAACCGCGACAGCACCATGTTGTGGACCTCGGAGGCGCCGTCGACCAGCCGCGCCTGGCGGGCGTAGCGATACATCCATTCGAGCGGCGTGTCCTGGCTGTAGCCCTTGGCGCCCATGAGTTGGATGGCCGTGTCGATAGCCTTCTGCAGCACGTCGGCGACGGCGACCTTGGCCATGGAGATCTCCTTGCGGGCGAAGTCGCCCTGGTCGAGCTTCCACGCGGCGTGCATGGTCAAGAGCCGGCCGATTTGGATGTCCATGGCCGCGCCGCCGAGCAGCCATTGCACTCCCTCGTGCTCGGCAAGGGTCATGCCGAAGTTCTGCCGCTCGCGGACGTAGGGCGTGCAGATTTCGATCGCCCGCTTGGCCATGCCGAGCCAGCGCATGCAGTGGGTCAGCCGCGCCGGGCCGAGGCGGATCTGTGTCACCTTGAGGCCGTCGCCGACCTCCAGCAGGCGGTCGGAGTCGGGGATCTCCAGGCCGTCGAACTCCAGCTCGCCATGGCCACCGTGCTCCTCCGGCCCCATGATCGGGATGCGGCGCAAGATTCGCCAGCCCGGCTGGTCGGCATCGAACATGAAGCCGGTGAGTCCGCGGCGCGGATCGTCCGAGGTCTTGGCGACGAGGACGAAATACTGGGCCTCGTCGGCGCCGGTGATGAACCACTTGCGCCCGCGCACGATCCATGTGTCGCCTTCCCGCTCGGCGGTGGTCAGCATCGCCGAGGGGTCGGAGCCGCCGCCCGGCATGGGCTCTGTCATGGCGAAGGCCGAGCGCGCCTTGCCGTCGATGATTGGCTGCAGCCAGCGTTCCTTCTGGACTTCGGTGCCGACCTTCTCCAGGAGCATCATGTTACCGTCGTCGGGGGGCGCGCAGTTGATCGCCGCCGGCCCGAAGCGCGATCGCGCCGCTTCCTCGTAGATCGCCGCCCGGCCGAACGTCGGAAGACCCATGCCGCCCACCTCCTTGGGCATCTGCGGCGCCCACAGCCCGGCGGCGCGGGCCTTGGCGCGGATCACGTCCAGGCGGTCGAGGCGGATGTTCTCGCCCTCGCCCCAGGCGGTTGGATCGTCCTCGACCGGCAGACATTCCTGGGCGACGAAGTCTGCGACGCGGCGGCGCACATCCTCGACGTCCGGCGGCAATGTGAAGTCCATGTGTTTCCCCCTGGTCCTGATGGACCGTCCCGCTAGATGGTGCTGCAGTTGTGGCCGCCATCGACGACGACGACCGACCCGGTCATATGCGCGGACGCCTCCGAGGCCAGCAACAGAAGCGGCCCATCGAGATCGGCAAGCTCGGCGAAGCGCCGCTGCGGCACGCGCGCCACCAGCCGCTTCCCGGCCTCGCTCGCAAGGAAATCCCGGTTGAGGTCGGTGATCACGTAGCCGGGCGCCAGGGCGTTGACGCGGATGCTATGACGCGCCCATTCCAGTGCCAGTACCCGGGTCAGATGGATCAGCCCGGCCTTGGCGGCGGCGTAGGCCGGCACCGTCGCGGCGCTGCGCAGTCCGAGGACGGAGGCGATGTTGACGATGCTGCCGCCGCCGGTTTCGGCCATTCGCCGGGCGGCGGCCTGGGCCACCCGCCAGCAGCCCGAGAGATTGGTGTCAATGACTCGCGACCAGTCGTCCTCGCTCACCTCCAAGGCCGCTTTGGTGACGGTCACGCCGGCGTTGTTGATAACGATGCCAAGGGGGCCGAGCGCGGTTTCCGCCTCGGCGACGCCGGCCGCGACGCTCGCCTCGTCGGTGACATCCATCTCGACCGCTGCTGCCCCGCCGCCGATCTCCGAGGCCAGCGCCTCGATGCGGTCGGTGCGCCGCGCCGCGATCGCCACCCGCGCGCCGGCGCCAGCCAACACGCGCGCGAAATGCTCGCCCAGCCCCGACGACGCCCCGGTGACCAGGACGGCGCGGCCGGCGATGTCGAACGCGCTCGCGGTCATGCCATCTCGGCCGCGCGCTCGCGCAGCATGAACTTCTGGATTTTGCCAGTCGAGGTCTTCGGCAGCGGTCCGAAGACGATGGTCTTCGGCACCTTGAAACGGGCCATGTTGTCGCGGCAGAAGGCGATGATCTCCTCGGCCGCAACCTCGGCGCCGGGATTCAAGGTGACGAAGGCGCACGGCGTCTCGCCCCATTTCGGATCGGGCTTCGCCACCACCGCCGCCTCCATGATGTTCGGATGCGCGTACAGCACGTCCTCGACCTCGAGCGAAGAGATGTTCTCGCCGCCGGAGATGATGACGTCCTTGCTGCGGTCCTTCACCTGCATGTAGCCGTCCGGGTACTGGACGCCGAGATCGCCGGTGCGGAACCAGCCGCCGGCGAATGCCTCGGCCGTGGCCGTGGGGTTCTTCAGGTAGCCCTTCATCACCGTGTTCCCGCGCAGCATGATCTCGCCCATGGTCTCGCCGTCGGGCGGCACCGGATCGGCCGTATCTGGATCGGCGACCATTACCGCCTCGACCGTCGAGTGCGCAATGCCCTGGCGGGCCATCAGCCCCGAGCGATCGGCGAGGCCCAGTTCCGTCCATTCCGGTTTCGGCCGGCACATGGTCGACGGGCCGTAGCACTCGGTCAGACCGTAGAGGTGAGTGACGCGGAAACCCATGTCCTCCATCGCCGCGATGACCGCCGGCGCGGGCGCGGCGCCGCCGGTGGCGATGTCGACGAGGTGGTCGAAGCGGCGGTCGACGTCGTCCGGGGCGTGGATCAGCATGGTCAGCACGATGGGCGCGCCGCACATGTGGGTGACGCGCTGGGCGCGGATGGCCGGGAAGATCAGGTCCGGCTCGACCCGGCGCAGGCAGACGTGTGTGGCGCAGACCGCCGTCACCGCCCAGGTGTAGGTCCAGCCGCAGCAATGGAACATCGGCAGCGTCCACAGATAGACCGACTCCGGCGACAGCCCGAAAGCGAGCGCGTTGCCGAGCGCATTCAAGTAGGCGCCGCGGTGGTGGTACAGGACACCCTTGGGATTGCCGGTGGTCCCCGATGTATAGAGGAGGCAGATGGACTGCCATTCGTCCTCGGGCGGTGCCCAGGCGAAGGCTGGATCGCCCTCCGCAAGGAACCCCTCGTAGTCGGTGTCGCCCAAGCCCTTGCGCTCGCCATCGAACAGCGGATCGTCGATGTCGATGACCTCTGGGGGCGCGTCCATGGCCGTCAGCGCTTCCCCGATGGTCGCCGAGAACTCGGTGTCGGTGATCAGCAGCTTTGATTCGGCGTGTTCGAGGATGAAGGCGATGGTCTTGGCGTCGAGACGATAGTTTAGCGGGTTGAGGATGGCGCCGACCATCGGCACAGCGTAGTGCGCCTCCAACAGCGCCGGCACGTTCGGCGCCATCACCGAGACGACGTCACCTTCGCTGATACCGCGCGCCGTCAGCGCCGAGGCGAAGCGGCGCACCCGGGCATAGAAATCGGCATAGGTGAACGCGGTTTCTCCATGGACGACCGCGGTCTTGTCGGCGGCGACCGCCGCGGCGCGGGCGAGGAACGACAGCGGCGTCAGCGCCGCGTAGTTCGCCGTCCCCGGCGCGAGATGCGAGTCCGAGTCGATGGCTGTGCTCATCGGAGTCCCCCCACCCCCTTGGGGCCGCCTTGAGGCGGCCTTCTTTCGGGGCAATGGGCAAGGATATCACGGCCGATCGGTGTCGGGGAACACGGCCCTCAGGGATAAGTGCAGGTTTCACCGGCGACATTGACGAAACCGGTGGCTCCGGCGGTCACCGCAAAGCGGTGCTCGCGGTTGCCGGCAACGACGGCATGATGCAGCGGCAGCACGCCAATGGCTTCCGAAGCCGAACCGTCGATCAACGTCGCGCGCAGGGTGATCGGCGCGGCGGCGTCGAACCACGCTTCTGGGTTGCCGTTGGTATCCGCGGCCGAATTCCCCTCTGCGGTGACGGTCACGGCACCGCCGCCGAAGTCGACGGAGTCGTTGGCGCCGCTGTGCAGCGGCGTGCGGACGATGAACCGCTTGACCACCGGCTCGGCACCGCAGTCCCGCCCCTCGGTCGCCGCTCCGACGATGAACCGCAGCCGCTCGACGCTGACGCCGGCGGCAAGGCGAGCATCGACCAGTTGCAGCAGCGCCTGGCGGTCCTCCTCGGGGACGTCGCGCCGGTATCTCTCGCGCCACTCCTCGGCGCGGGCGCGCTCGGCGGCGATGGCCGCCCGCTGTTCGGTGTCGGTTTGCCGAAGCCCGGCGATCACCGTGTCACGCTCGGCGATCTCGCGTTTCAGCGCCGTTACCTCGCTTTCCGCCAGCGTGGACCCGGACTCGTAGGCATAGAAGCCGGCGACGGCGATCACGCCGACGGCAATGGCGGTCTTGAGGAAGGCGATCCGCGCGCGCCGGCGGCGCTGACGCCTGTCCTCGTGAAGCCCGAGCGACATCTCTTCCCCTTTTGATTGGCTCGCGTGAACTGCCACCGAAGACTAGCCCGCGGATGGTTACCGGATGATTACCGGACGGGATATCGGCAGCCCGAAAGGGATCAGGCCGAGCGTTCAGCGAATGCGGTCGCCGAGGTGCCCATCATGGGAGCGGGACGCGTCGGTCGATCTCCGGTCGCCCATGCGTCTGTCTGCGGAGCACCGGTCGGCCGGCGCGCGGCGGTCCGAGAGAAACTGGGCGCGGCGATCGACGAGGCCCTGCCGGCGCTCGACATCCTCCCACTCGCTGCCCGCCTCGCCGTCCCGCACCTGGCGCCGGCCGAGGCCGGACCGACGGTCGCCGTTGGTGCGCCGGTCCAGACAAGCGCGGCGCTCGGCGTTCGATCGTTTGTCCTGAATTTCCGACATGCGCGAAAACCGGTTGTTTCGGCGCGGTTGGCGCCCTTCCCTCGTTGTCGAGACACACTCGCAAATTCCGCGCCAAGCGCGGTTTGGAAACAAAACCAACGTATTGAGGGGCCGCCTGCGCGACGGGCGCGCGGAATCTGTAAACTAATCCGACAGTTCGATTCGTCTCGAGACCGTGGACTCCACGGTCACGGGATCAGCCGCCAAGTCCCGTCGGATTCGCGGCAGGCGCGGCGGATGGCGCGCTGCGGATCGTCACCATCAACGGAGAGCGTTGTCTCGAACTCCCGGCAATGCTGGCCTTGATCGCTCCTGTAGGTTCGCACGGGCATCACGGTCCCGTTGGCGCCCGAAACCGGATTGCGCCACGCCGAAAGCTGCCAAAGGCGATTGTATTCGAGGGCATCCTGGGTGTAGCGACGCATGTACGTCCGGTCGTCCGGCACCAGATCCGGACCAAGGCCGCTGCCCACGTAGGTTCCGGCGGGGACGCCGGCCGCCTCTGCGGGCATGGCTTCGTCGGCCTCGAATTCGGTACCGACCACCGGACCGAACGGCGATTCTTCCGCCGGATCGGCCGCGCAGGCTGCGAGCGCCAGCGCGACAAGCCCCACCGTGCACACCTTGAACGCGTTCATCCCGCCCTCCACAGGCGTTGCCCACAAGCGTCCCAACCCGGAAACGATGATGGTCGCACACGAGTCTTAACGTTCAGTGACTCGCCGCGAGCACACAAACGATCGTTTTTGCGGGTCGCAGGTCTGCTCAGGCGCCGAGAAGGTCGGCCTCGGTGATGCCGGTGACGCCGATCAATTCGACGGCGCCGTCGGAGAGGGTGACGAGGGTGTCGTCGGTGAAGCCATCGCTGTCGGCGTCGACGGTGGCGATGGTGGCGATGGTGACGCCGTCCTGGAGGTCGAAGACATCGCTGCCGACCTCGAAGTCGGTGATCCGGTCGGTACCGCCACCCGCGCCGAACACGAAAACATCACCGCCGAGGCCGCCGGTCAGGGTGTCGTTGCCGGCACCGCCACCGAGCGTATCGGTGGCCGGCGCCATATCGGGCAGGATCTCGACGTCGACGATAACGTCGTTGAAGTCCGAGTCCCCGCCCCCCGGCAGGTCCTCGAAGCCGACCCGGAGCGTCGTCTCGTTGCCGGCGCTGAGCCGACCGGCGGCGACATGTACCGTGTTGTCGGCATTGAGCACCGTCGCGCCGCCACGCTCGGTCGAGTGGACGACGGGCCCCTGCAGAACGGTCTGGGTTTCCCCGTCGTCGAACACCAAAGAGAGATCGGTGCCCGAATCGGTGATCTTGGCGGCGCGCTCGCCGGCGCCGTCGAGGTCGTGGACGAAGCTCAGCGTGCCGGTCTCGAAGTCGAGGCCCTGGTAGCCGCTGTTGAGGCGGGCGCCGTGGACGATCAGAAATAGGCCGAAGTCGCTGCCGCTGCCGGGAACGGCGACGTTCGCCATATCGCCGGGGCTGAGGGCCTGGGCGTCCTGGAAGGCAACCGACACTGGGCCGATGGTGCCGTCGGCGGCGACGGTGTAGACGCCGACCGTGTTGGCATATCCGGCGGTGCCGCCCACATAGGTCAGCTTGGCGATGACGTCGAATCCGCCCAGCGACGTGTCGTCGGCGACGATGCCCAGCGCGCCGTCTCCGGGCGACGGGAGGTCGCCGATCGCCACCAGTTTCGCAACCTCGGGGAACACGCCGGTGTCGGCGAGCGACCGCGGCACGGCGGACTCGTCGAAACCGTAGAGTGCATCGTTGCCGGCTCCGCCGAGGACGGTGTCGTTCCCGGCACCGCCGCTGAGGGTATCGCCCCCGTCGCCCCCGTCGAGGGTGTCGGCGCCGGCACGGTCCGCGAGCCGGTCGTTGCCGGCGCCGCCCGTAATCGCATTCGCGCCGTCGTTCCCGACCAGGGCGCCGCCGCCGCTGCCGCCGATGATGTTTTCGATGCCGAAGAGGGTGTCGAAGCCGCCCTGGCCGTCGTTCGCCAAATTGACGCTCAGGTCGACGCCGACGGGCGCCGTCGCGCTGGCGTAGGTCACGGTGTCGATGCCCGTACCGCCGTCGAGGACATCGTTGCCGGCGCCCGAGCCGCCGAGAAGCGAGTCGTTGCCGCCCTCGCCGGAGACCGTGTCGTTTCCAGCGCCGCCGAACACCGTGTCGTCGTCGGTCCCGCCTGACAGGGTGTCGTTGCCGGTGTGGCCGAAGACGAGGTCCGATCCCATGCCCCCGTCGGAGACGTCGCCGACCGCGGTGCCGGCGACAATGTCGGGGCCCGTCGGGCCCGTCGTCCCGGTGACCAGGTTCCTGATGTCCCCGGAGTCAAGGTCCTCGGCGAAATCGATCAGCTTGCCGGCGAAGTGGTCGATGCCGGTGACGGTGCCGCCGTCGGAGAACGTCAGAACGATGGCGTCGCCGGTCCGGTGTACGTCGGCAACCGTCTGGATGTCGGCAATCTCCAGAAAATCGAGGCCGCTCTCGTCGTCGAGCAGGTCGTTGCCGTCACCGAGGGTGTATTGGTAGGTGTCGTTGTCGGCGCCGCCAAAGAACGTGTCGTCGCCGGGGCCAGCGTCCATGACGTCGTTGCCGGCGTTGGCGAACACCAGGTCGTCGCCGGCGCCCGCGCCGAAGAAATTGTTCGAGTCGGTGCCCAGCAGCAGATCGCCGCCCGCCGGGCCCGCAAAGGCGGACGACAGCCGCAGTCCCGGCGAGTCGGGGGCGAACACCGCTTCGACGACGGAGACCGCTGTGGCGAATTGGTCTTGGATCCGCACCGAGCCGCCGCCGGCCATGTCGAGCACCGCATCGTCGCCGTCGCGAGCACCGCCGACCAGCGTCGCGATGCTGTCGAGCGACAGGACGTCGCTCGCACCGCCGGTATCGATGATGAGGTCGTTGTCGTCGCCACTGGCATAGACGTAGGTGTCGTCCCCGAGGCCGCCGATCAGCGTGTCGTCGCCGCCGAAGCCTTCGAGGGTGTTGTCGCCGGCATCGCCGGTGAGGGTGTCGTTGCCGGACCCGCCCGAGGCGTTCTCGATCCCGCTCAGCGTGTCGGTGCCGATCTCGCTGCCGGTCGCTGTCCCCGCTGCGAGGTCCACCGTCACGCCCGCCGTGGTGCTCTCGTAGGTCACTTCGTCGACGCCGTCACCGCCCGTATAGGTGTCGTCGCCCGCGCCCGAGCCGCCGACGATCAGGTCGTCGCCCGGACCGCCATCGACAGTGTCATCGCCATCGCCACCGGTCAGCGTGTCGGCGCCACTGCCGCCTTCAAGAAGATCATTGGCGGCGCCACCGTCGAGCACGTCGTCGCCGCCGTTCGCGTAGAGTCCATCGCTGCCACCGCCCCCGGACAGCGTTTCCGCGGAATCGGTTCCGGCAATCACATCCTGGCCACTGCCGCCGGTGATCCCGGTCAGCAGGTTGTAGACGGTGCCGTTGTCGCTGATCTGCTCGACCGGCGTACCGGAAAAGTGGCCGGCAACGCGCGGCGTACTGCCGTCCAACAGATCAAACACAAGATCATTGCCGGCGCGGCGGACGTTTTCGAGAACCGCCCCCCGGTGTAGGAGATGACGTCGCTGCCGCTGCTGTCGGAGATGGTGTCGCTGCCGTCGCCGGCGCTGTAGAGGTAGGTGTCGTTGCCGCTGCCGCCTTCCAGGCGGTCGTTCCCTGCGCCACCGCCGAGGGTGTCGTTGCCGCCGAAGCCTTGCAGGGTGTCATTGCCGGCGTAGCCGTAAAGGACGTCCGACAGCCCGGCGCCCTGCATGAGATCGGCGTTCCTCAGCGCAAATACCGTCAGTCCGGCGAAATCGTTGTTGCTTGCGTAGGAATTGTAGGTCGTCACGGGGAGGCCGAGGCTGGTGATCTCCCACATCTTCTGCCCGCCCAGGGTGTCTTCCCGGAACCCCTGGATTGTTCCGCCGGTGAGGTAGGCGAGGCCATCGATGATCGTGTAGGTGAAGGACCCCGAATAGGTCTGGATGGTCGAGAACGGGGACGAGACGATGATCGTCGAAGAGTCTGCGTATGTGACGTCCCCCGGGTCGACGTCGTAAAAAGTCCCCCCGACCGACATGTCGACGGAAAAACCGGACCCGGTGGTCAGATGCGGCATGTCTCGTCCCACGATGCCGGTGGACGCTGTCGGCACGGACCGGCGCTCTGCAACGAAACCGTTAGTATATCACGCGGGCTCGGTCGTCTTCAGAGGTACGGAGTCTCCACTCCGGCGATTTCGCTTTGACCCGAAAAGCGAAGGGGCCAGCCCTGTCCAGGCTAACCCCTTGCTTGAAATGGCTCCGGAGGAGGGATTCGAACCCCCGACCAATCGGTTAACAGCCGACCGCTCTACCGCTGAGCTACTCCGGATCGGTTGGAGGCGCGGACCGGAATCGAACCGGTGTACACGGCTTTGCAGGCCGCTGCGTAGCCACTCCGCCACCGCGCCAGCCTGGAAAACCTGCCGGCACTTGCCGCAAGCGGAATCGGTTCCGATGCGCCGGGCGACGGAAGTTAGACGCTTGAAAACCGCCGGTCAAGGCGCCGAAGCCCCTGCATTGCACCGCCGTGGCGCCGGATCGAGGCGAAGGCTCGGCCGACGCGCCGAACGACAGTTTTCAATTCGATATGGTTGGAAATCCCGCAAACCGCTATATAGCGTCGCTGCAGGTTCGCCGAGACGCCGGAGACACCATGGACCACGCCGCCGCCCGCCACAACATGGTGGAAAACCAGATCCGCACCAACAGAGTCACCGACCCGCTGGTCGTCGAGGCCCTGGCGGAGTTGCCGCGCGAGGCCTTCGTGCCAGAGCGCCTTCAAGGAATCGCCTACGTCGACGAGGACCTGGCGCTGGGCAATGGCCGCTATCTCATGGAGCCCCTGGTACTCGCCCTGCTGCTGCAGGCGGCGGAGATCGGCCCCGACGACATCGTACTGGAAGTCGGCGCGGCGACCGGATACGGGGCGGCGGCGATCGCCCGCATGGCGGCCACCGTGGTCGCCCTCGAATCGGACGGCGATCTCGCGGGATTCGCCGAACGCGCCCTCGCTGACCTGGACGTCACCAACGTCGCAGTGGTCACCGGTCCGTTGGCCGAAGGCTACGCGCGACAAGGTCCCTACGACGTCATCGTCTTCGGCGGCGCGGTCGCGGAGGTCCCCGACGGCATCACCGAGCAGCTCGCCGAGGGCGGCCGAATGGTAGCGGTCGTCAGTGACGGCGGTGTCGGCCGCGGCACCCTTTTCGTACGCCGGTCCGGAATCGTGTCGGGACGCGCCGTTTTCGATGCCGGAACGCCGATCCTGGCCGGCTTCGAAAAGGCGCCTTCGTTCGTCTTCTGAGCGCACCGCGCGGCGCCCCGGCCCTTGACCTGACACCGCGTATCTGGTCCCCTGCCGGCGATGTCGGCGAGAGGTGCCGGCTGAACCATTCTTTGGTGCTGAAATGACGTCACGGTCGTTGGTCTGGATGTGCGCCTTCGTGGCAGCCAGCGTCGTTGCCGGCATCACTCCCGTTTCGGGTCAGACCCTGGAACAGGCGATGATCGAAGCCTACCTGGGCAACCCGACCCTGGCCGCGCAACGGGCCAGCCTGCGGGCCACGGACGAGCAGGTGCCGCAGGCGCTGTCGAACTGGCGCCCGACACTGACGGCGGAGGGTGAAGCGGGCACCGAGGCGATCAACAACAGCGCCGCTACCGGTACCGCCCGAGGTCAGCATCGCGATCCCCGAAGCATGTCACTGGCGCTCGAGCAGCCGCTGTATCGCGGCGGGCGGACACTGGCGGCGACGCGTGAGGCCGAAAATTCCGTCCGCGCGGCCCGGGCCCGTTTGGCCGCCGTCGAGCAATCGGTACTGTTGGAGGCAACGACGTCGTTCGCCAACGTTTTCCGCGATCAGGCGGTTTTGCGCCTCAACATCGCCAACGAGCAGCGGTTGCGGCGCCAGCTGGAGGCCACCCGGGACCGCTTCGAGGTCGGCGAGATCACCCGCACCGACGTCTTCCAGGCCGAAGCCCGTCTGGCCCGTGCCACCGCCGACCGCATCCAGGCGGAGGGCACCCTGGAGGCCTCGCGCGCGGCCTACAGCAATGCCGTCGGCGCCGCTCCGGGCGTGCTGTCGCAGCCAGCGATGCCGACCGACGTCCCCGACAGCTTCGTCACCACCGTCGACGCTGCCGAAAAGGGCAATCCGTCCGTCGCGGCCGCCGAGTTCGACGAGCGGGCAGCGATCGACAACGTCGACGAGGTTCGGGGCGAGCTGCTGCCCACCATCAGCCTCAATGGCTCGGCCAGCCGCAGCTTCGAATCGGCCAGCGAATCGTCCCGCGTCGACGCCGTCTCTGCAACCGTGAACCTGACGGTGCCGTTGTACCAGTCCGGCGCCGTCTATTCCCGACTGCGCGAAGCGCGCCAGCTTGCCGCGCAAGCCCGGCGGACGTTGGAGCAGGAGCGCCGCGACGCCATCGAATCGGCGACCCGTGCCTGGCACGACCTGGAGGCAGCGCGGGCTCATATCCAGTCGTTTACCACCGAGGTCGAAGCCAATCAGGTGGCCCTCGAAGGCGTCGAGCGAGAAGCCGCCGTCGGTGCCCGGACCGTCCTCGATATCCTTGATGCGCAACAGGAATTGCTCGACGCACAGGTCAGTCTCGTGCGCGCCGAACGCGACGCGCTGGTCGCGGCGTTCGAGCTGAAAACGGCGCTCGGTACGATGACCGCGGCCCGGCTCGGCCTGGGCGTCGATCTCTACGATGCGGATACGCATTACCAGGAAGTCCGTGGCAAATGGTTCGGCGGCTCCAGCAGTGGCGAAGTGGATACCTCCGGCGGCGGTGGGACACCCACCGACTGAATTCACCTGCCCGGGCTAAGACGCAGGTAGCCCTTGGCTTTTCGAACCGGCGTGAATTAGTCTGAGCTTGGGGGGAGATCCGAGCGAAATGTGCGATCGATGACCGACGACGAAAACGCTGAAGCCGGCCAACAAGAGCCGTCGATGGAGGACATCCTCGCCTCCATCCGCAGAATTCTCTCGGAAGAAGGCGAAGAGGAAGGTGCCGAAGCCGAACCGGCGGCGGAGCCCGCTGCCGCTGCGGAACCCGAACCGGAAGCGGAACCAGAGCCCGAACCGGAACCGGAACCTGAACCTGAACCCGAGCCGGAACCCGAGCCGGAGCTGGAACCCGAACCGGAACCGGAGATCGAACTCGCCGAGATCGAACCGGAACCGGAACCGGCGCCGGAACCCGAGCCGGAACCCGAGCCCGAACCGGAACCTGAACCCGAGCCGGAACCCGAACCGGAGCCGATCTTCGAGCCCGAACCCGAGCCGGAACCCGCGCCTCCTCCGCCACCGCCGCCGGTGTTCACCGCACCGGAACCGGAGGACGTGCTCGAACTGACGCCGCAGATGAAGGCACCGCCTGAACTACAGGTGGTATCACCGCCGACGGCGCTGTTGTCCACCGACGTGCTGTCGGAACTGGCGAAGGCGATCCTCGACCGCCGCGACATGTCCATCGGCGCCCGCGACGTCACCCTGGAGAGCATGGTTCGCGAGATGCTGCGCCCGCTTCTCAAGGAGTGGCTGGACCGCAACCTGCCCTACCTCATCGAACGGTTGGTCAAGAAGGAAATCGACACGATGATCAACCGCGCCGAGCGGCTCGAGGATTGACGCCCCCGCGGCTCTGCGGTTAACACACCCGCCGGATTTCGCTGCCGACCCGGCCCCGACAGGGCCGGCGCGACGCTCTACGAAAGGGACGAGCCGTGACGCTCGAAAAGACCTATCGGCCCGATGAGGTCGAGCAGAAGCATTACGCCGCGTGGGAGCGCGACGGCGCCTTTGCCTCCGGCCGCCGGCCCGGCGCCGACACCTACACGATCGTCATTCCGCCGCCCAACGTCACCGGCAGCCTGCACATGGGCCATGCCCTCAACAACACGTTGCAGGACATCCTCATCCGCTACATGCGCATGCGCGGCCGCGACGCCTTGTGGCAGCCCGGCACCGACCACGCCGGCATCGCTACCCAGATGGTCGTCGAGCGCCAGCTCGCCGCCGACAACGTCACCCGCCACGACCTCGGCCGGGATGCCTTCATCGAGCGGGTGTGGACGTGGAAGGCGGAGTCCGGCGGCACCATCACCGGCCAGCTTCGCCGCCTCGGCGCCTCGTGCGACTGGTCCCGCGAGCGGTTCACCATGGACGACGGGCTGTCCGCCGCCGTGCGCAAGGTCTTCGTCGATCTCTACAAGCAGGGGCTGATCTACCGCGACAAGCGGTTGGTCAACTGGGATCCGTTGCTGCACACGGCGATCTCCGACCTCGAGGTGGAGCAGCGTGAGGTCCAAGGCCACCTGTGGCATTTCAAGTACCCGATCGAGGGGCAGCCGGGACGTTTCGTCACCGTCGCGACGACCCGCCCGGAAACCATGCTCGGCGACACCGCCGTCGCCGTCCATCCCGACGACGACCGCTATCGTGACGTGGTGGGCGCGACGTGCATCCTGCCGATCATGGACCGGCCGATGCCGATCATCGCCGACTCGTATGCCGATCCGGAGAAAGGCACGGGCGCGGTGAAGATCACGCCGGCCCACGACTTCAACGACTTCGAGGTCGGCCAGCGTCACGGCCTGGAGATGATCAATGTCCTCGATCACGCAGCGTGCATGAACGAGAACGTGCCCGACCGTTACCGCGGCCTCGACCGCTACGAGGCGCGCGACGCCATCGTCAAGGAGATGGAGGGCCTGGGCCTCCTCGAGAAGATCGAGGGCGCGACGATCATGATGCCCTACGGTGATCGCTCCGGCGTGGTCATCGAGCCGTGGCTTCTGGAACAGTGGTTCGTCGATGCGGCCACCCTCGCCGCCCCGGCGATCCGCGCCGTCGAAGACGGCCGCACCCGCTTCGTGCCCGAGCAGTGGACCAAGACCTACTACGAGTGGATGCGCAACATCCAGCCGTGGTGCATTTCGCGGCAGATCTGGTGGGGACACCAGGTCCCGGCGTGGTACGGCCCCAACGGAACCATCTTCGTCGAGCTTAGCGAGGAGGACGCCCACGCCACGGCCGAGGCGCACTACGGCAAAGCGGTCGACCTGACCCGCGACGAGGACGTCCTCGACACGTGGTTCTCCTCCGCGCTGTGGCCGTTCTCGACCCTCGGCTGGCCCGAGGAGACGCCGGAGCTGACGCGCTACTACCCCACTGACGTCCTGGTCACCGGGTTCGACATCATCTTCTTCTGGGTCGCGCGGATGATGATGATGGGCCTGCACTTCATGGACGAGGTGCCGTTCCACACCGTCTACATCCATGCCCTGGTCCGCGACGAGAAAGGCCAGAAGATGTCCAAGTCCAAGGGCAACGTCATGGATCCGCTGCACCTGATCGATGACTACGGTGCCGACGCGCTCAGGTTCACCCTGACCGCCTTCGCCGCCCAGGGCCGCGACGTGAAGATGTCCGAGAGCCGGGTCGAGGGCTACCGCAACTTCTGCACCAAGCTGTGGAACGCCGCGCGGTTCTGCCAGATGAATGGGTGTTCGCCGGTGCGCGGCTTCGACCCCGCATCGTCGACCCAGACCCTGAACCGCTGGATCGCCGCCAAGGCCGCCGAGACGGCCGAGCGCACGGCCGCGTCCATCGAGGCCTATCGCTTCAACGAGGCCGCCGCCGCCGTCTACCAGTTTACCTGGGGGACGTTCTGCGACTGGTTCATCGAGTTCGCCAAGCCGGTGTTCCTCGGCGGCAGCGCCTCGGCCCAGGCCGAGACCCGGGCGACGGCCGGATGGGTGCTAGATCAGATCCTGCACATCCTGCATCCGATCATGCCGTTCATCACCGAGGAGCTGTTCGAGCAGATGGCCGACCGCGGCGGCGAAATGCTGATCGGCCGGCCTTGGCCGGAGATCGCCTTCCGCGACCCGGACGCCGAGATCGAGATGGATTGGGTGGTGCGCCTTGTCGGTCAGGTCCGCGCCATCCGGGCCGAAATGAACGTGCCGGCGGCGGCGCGGATTCCGCTGCTGCTCAAGGACGCCAATGCCGGGTCCGCCGCCCGCCTCGCCACCCACCGCGACCTGATTGTCGATCTCGCCCGGCTGTCCTCGGCCGAGACGCTTGATGGCGAGGTGCCGAAGGGTGCCGTGCAGGCGGTACTGGACGAGGCGACGGTGGTGCTGCCCATCGCCGACGTCATCGACATCGATGCGGAGAAGGCGCGGCTGGCCAAGGAAATCGGCCGGCTCGACGCCGAGATCGAACGGTTCGACAAGAAATTGGCGAACGAGGGCTTTCTCGCCAAGGCGCCGCCCGAGGTGGTCGAGACCGAGCGCGAGCGCCGCGCCGACGCCGCCATGGCCCGCGACAAGCTGGGCGACGCCGCCGCTCGTCTTGCGTCCCTCTGAGTTCCGGTCATGCTATAGTCCGGGGCTTCGCGGCGCGCCTGGAACAGCGATCGTCCCGTGTCCCCGACGCTGATCAAGAAGATCCTCATAGCCGGCGCCGTCATCTGCCTGATGATCTGGCTGCCGATGCTGGTCTACGTCGTGGCCTCGCCCGAGAACCCGACGGTGAAGGTGGTGATGAAGTATTCGATCATCCTCGCCCTGGTCGCCGGCGGCGCGGTGCTGTGGCGGATGATCGTCAAGGGGTTTTTCGAGGGCGAGTGATCCCAGGCCGCATCTTCAACGGCCCGCCAATATCCTTCGACTCGCGGCTGCGCCGCTGCTCAGGATGAGGACGGGAACGAGACTGCCCCGCCACCCAGGATGAAGAGAGGTGTTGCGGCTACCCCCAATCCTCATGCTTGTACAGACCGGATACAAAGTTCACACCCGTCCGGGGACATGGTTGACACTTTTGGCATCGTTTCTCGCAGGAGGAAGGGATGCCGTTCACGGAGGTATCGATCGTGTCGCAACGAGAGGAGTTTGT
>Ga0209782_1000327_pt1 | contig 19597 bp, 13 predicted proteins | sample WorMetmaBAHAMAS1_FD_187390 | JGI IMG/M metagenome (GOLD analysis project Ga0209782, IMG submission 187390) | Marine gutless worms symbiont microbial communities from Max Planck institute for Marine Microbiology, Germany - Inanidrilus... | ecosystem: Host-associated > Annelida > Digestive system...
TCATTCGTCACATTGGCGTTTGAAAACGGATTGGAGGATCACAATTTTGATTTCAGCAGAGTAATCACCAGTCATTTCTGTACATCTTGTAGAAATTTGGTAAGATTCGGTTTTGTGACCCTGGAGTTTAAGACATAAGAGGTTGTACAGTCGGCGTCGAAATTTTTTTTATGTGGTGACTTCAGGTACGTTCAGTAGGATCGGGTGCTAGGCAAGGCGGCAATCAGTAAGTAAGTGTGTTTCATTAGTATTCGCTGGGGGCGACACTACGGCGCCGAGCGGGCTATACGCTAGGCTTTGCCACGCATTTCGAGTTAAAATTACAAAAAGAAGAGAAAGAATAAAATAACTAGACCTACCAAATAGAATCGGTTGTGTTTGGCCAAAAATTTCCATACAATTAACATAGATCGAAGCACGACCATAGAGATTTTCCAGTGTCCATCGGTCTCTGTTGAAGTTTTGTTATTTATGGTAGTTTTTTTTGTGATATTTACCAATAATACCATTAAAAATGGGTAGAAAGAAAAAGAGGCTGATGAAACCATGGTGTTGGTATCCTTTAAACGCCGAACAAATCTGTTGAGTGTTGTAGTACGCGTTTGCTGTCCGCCATTGCTGCTGTCATAGAAGAAAGGCATGCCGCGCTGGGTAAAATGCGGATCAGCGGATATGAGAGCGGTAAACTGCGGATGTAATCTGCGGACGTGAGGGATTCATAGGGTTAGGGTTTAGGATTAATATCCGCAGTAGCATGCGCATTTTACCGGTCGTCACATCCGGAGATTCGCACATTCGTATTTACCCGTGTAGTGGCCTGCTGACACTCCTGATACTCCACCAACCGTCAGTGGGCATTTTAGTTTTTACACTACACCACATCTGTATTTTATTTAATCTGATTATATTGAAAACAATAAAATAAGAATATTTTTATGCAGCCTTTTAAATTTCTAGTACACCAGGGGTGCGAAGTATTGTGATGAGTATGACTGTTTGTCTATCTGTTCATATGACTCAAAAAAAATTTCATACATGGTGTGTATGGTTGTGGCTTTGTCCTCCGCGAATACCGTTGCAACATGTTATCTACTTCCTGTTTTGTGGATGACGTCATGTTTTCACATGAGTTCCATGATTATACAGCAAGGCATGTGTATTCCTAGGTGTCCATAGCAAACAACAAGCATAATGGCTCATACTCCAGCCAAGTTTTGATAGCGATAAACTGGAGGTATTCATTGTGTGCTGCACGTGGGGGCAAAGTTTCCCATGTATGATATACTTTTTATAATCAGTAACGGTGACCGTCGACAACATTATAAGGAATGGATCTGTGCTAGGGCTAGTTGAGTCAGGTAAATTTAGGTCTGCGCGAGCACGAGCTTTGCTCGGCTGATGAGCCACCAGCACCGGTTGACCTGCTAGTGGGGTATTGTCACCACCATCAGGTGCTGGTGGTGTGGGGTATCCGCTCCGTTGGCGGATCAACCATTCGGCCCCACCGGTGCCGGTTGGGTTAACCTAATACTACACTGGCAGCTGGTGGAATATTAGATCATCCTCACCAGTGCTGGTAAGGCCAGTGGTGTACTAACTACACCGCCTAAAAAGTTCCACTGTGTGCCGATGAAAGAAGGTGGAATATGTTGAAGTAATTATGTCTGAGATCAATGAGCATGTTATCCTTGACAAAGCTGTGTAGGTACTGCAACAGAGAGTTTGATGATGAGAAAATACTTGTACAGCATCAGAAGGCCAAACACTTCAAGTGTAGTATCTGCCACAAGAGGCTGTTCACCGGACCAGGCCTGTCGATACATTGCATGCAGGTATTTAAGCTATTAGTTTCACTGCTGATATAATGATACCACCAAACTGTCTTGTGCGCTGATGAAAACCAGATATTGTCTGATGTAAATGTAATGCACTGATTGGTGACATGCACCGAGTACTTTGAAATGTTTAAAGAATGTATTTGAATTAGAAAAACACAGTGGTTTGCAATAAAATTGCAGAACAGGTAGTGATGACAATGATCGTTTTGCTGTTAGTGAATTTTGTACCAGCTTATTCGATCGTACAAATTACAAAGCACCATAAATACTAACGCTAATTTGTTATATGTGCATTTCTATCCTGCTGTGAGGTTACTCGTAACTTGCAACTTTTGTTGTATTATTTGTGACTGAAAGGTATTGTAATGAGAAAATGGGCACAAAGGGAGAAATGCCCGTTGTTGTAGCAATCCAGTGATTGATGAAGAAATGATGAGGCCAGGCTGTTGGTTAGGTATAGTGCTTATTAGACTTCTTACATGTATGATACTGTTGGCTGGGTGAGAGGGAGAGGGGTTTGGGAGGAATGTCACTGATTCAGGTGTTTTTTTTTGTGAATAAATGAAGGAGTAAAGTGGGGAGGAACAGAACATAATGCAGGTTCAGCAGAAAAACTGTCATTGAAAATTTAGAGTGTTAAAATGGGGATGATGATGAAGAACTACCAGGAAGCTTAGCGTATTTGATCAGTGGTGCTTGCATTGTATGTATATACTTGGTAGGCATGTCTGCAGTGAGTAGGTACACAGACATATACTAATCAGTCACTGCATACAAGCATTATCATACTACATGCTGTAAGGTCTTTGACCCAGATCTGTTATAGCATAGTTCTGCAGGTCTGCCTGAATCAGGCTGAATCCAGTGGCAACTAACTTGAACTGTCCTAGATGCCCTTTTCACACATGGCTTCGGATGGTGAAGGTTGGTCTTGCTCCCCTCATCATCGTACTAGCAATAGTTTATGATCAAACACAGAACAGATGAGCGTGGAGTATACTTGTGGACTGGTTGTAACTGCTTGTATTGGATAAGTCACGCGATGGTGTTGGTGATGTGGTGTTTTTTGATTTGTAATTTGCATGCTAGTACATAATAATGCTTAAGTTATTTGTATTTGGCAGGTTCACAAGGAAACCATTGATAAAGTTCCAAATGCAGTTCCTGGACGGACAAGTATTGAGCTGGAAATATATGGCATGGAAGGCATTCCAGATGCAGATGCAAAAGAACACGAAAGGCAGCTTAATGCCTCTGGTGGTACGTTAAGAATTTAACGATATCACTGCTTGACCCATGTGTCATAGGTGTTAGGTGTGTAACATACAGGGTGGCGAACAATTAGGTCATTGGCCTCATTGTGTCTAGAAACCTTTTGTTGCTTTTTTTGTTACTTATAATCATCATCATGTTCGTTTATTGAGGGTTGTCATACGCAACCGAACATATAAAACATTAAGGAACCTAGAGCTAGTAAAAGTAAAAGAGCTAGTAATACTCAGTAGACTGTACATTCTTATAAAATTTTAACACTTAACATTGTATAATCTACTTCATGCAGGCATACTGCTTTATGATTACCTATTGGCTTGCAAGTCAAGCTTACCTGAGCTGTCGTGGAGTGAGTACTGTGATTTCTGTGATCCGTTGTGTTCTAAGTGTGTAAATTTTCAAGTGGCACATGTCGCGCTATCTCATTGGCAGATGAATTATCTCGTTAAACTGTATTAAATTGTTCTACAGGCAAGAGTCGAGCTGCTGCAGGCACAGGAGACAGTGATTCAGGTAGTTGAATTGTTCTTACTACAGGCAAGCAGTACGTTGTGTCTCTGTGATATTTGTCAATTTCATGTTTTTAGTTTTTATTTTCCGGTATTTCACATGTGTTTTATTTGTGTTAAATCTCCATTCCCGGTTCGTTTAATGTTCACATTCTGTAGCTGGTTTACTGTGCACCCTTGGTGATGTGGACCAGTTTAAATCAGCTGTTAGTTGCTATAGCTATGGTGAACCACCTCAGTACTACATTGAAAGTCATAGACACAACTTGCTTAAGGCCACTGAGTTTTATATTACAAACTGAAACGGTGTGCAGCATATTTACAAAAAAAATAGATGCCATTACTGCCAACCTCTCGACATGCAACTCCGCACATTCGGCGGACACTCCTTTGCTTTGTCTGGTCCATTAGTAAGAAACTTCTTTATGGACTACCTTTGAGGTCTTTTTGCCACCATTGACACTTTCAGACATTTCTGTTTGCATGTGATTTAGAACATTCAATGTGTAAGGTAGTGTATTCCAATAACATGCTAGAGAAACTAGAAACTGACATTTACATTTACATTAAAGTGTTAGAGCTGGATAAATAACATATCACTATTACAGCTGTTAATTGTGTGTGAGATCCTCCTGTTAGGCTGCGGAGATGCAAGAAATTACCTTGATTGATTCGTTGAACGGATGTTGTAGATGATGAAGGGCATAGCAACAGCAGTGGTACTCCAGCGGCTAAGACTCAGCCGTCAACAGCAGCAGCAGCGGGAATTCCACCGCCGGGTTTTATGCCCATGCCGATGATGCCTGGTATACCGCCACTTCCTATGTCCATGGGCCCTATGATGCCAATGGGTGAGTTGCGTATAGTTTTATTCAGTTAGAATGAAAGTTAATATTTCTCCAATTGCTGTCACTAACATTACATTAAATTTCATTTATCTATTATCAGTGAACTATCAAAGTGAAATTGACAAGTACGAATTAAGCAGTTAATGGAATTCTGATCTGCATATGATGGTAATTTGGTACAGTAATAAGACAGGTGCCATTTTGCAAGGTTGGACTTTCAGCTTAAAAAACCGTGGTAATGGTTTGCCTTATTCTGTGGATTGTTTGTGTCTGTCTGTCTGTTACTTCGGTGTATTGTGGGTCAAGCCTGATCAGATTGATTTGTTTTTTTTTGGCAGAAGACAGGTACTTTGTATTAGTTGTGTCAAGTTGCCCCATCAGAGAGGCGGGTTCTTACTTTCACTTTTACCTTCGGGTTGTTTGTATTTGCTGATGCTTATATAGTCTATTATCATTATTCATTGATTGATCCATACTTATATTGAAATTTGTACTCTTTGATTACTTTTTTTATTATTTATTCTGAAAGACGTGATATTGCCATTTTTGTGTGAAAGCGCCATTAAACTCCAACCAACCAACTAACTTTCAGGGTGGTCACCTTTCAGTTGACCAGCTTTGAGGCTAAATTTATATCAGCCCACTGCTCATCTGCAGTCTGGCCAGAGGTCAGAAAAATATTTTTGTCGTTCTCACAAACTTTTAGAAATTTAGGTTTGCCATTCAGCGTAGCGATGGCGATCCATCCCAGCAGTTTCTAATCTCTTCTACCACACTGGAACATTTTGACCAGCTTCTTTTCCTGATGCTAGTGGGGACTTGATTGAGTCTCGATGGGAACTGATGGTGTTGATCAGCATTGGCAGTAGTACTGTCAGTCTGATGAGAGACGGTATGAAGCACTGGCGTGAGTCACATTTTAGTTAGTCGTCCGGTGGATCATACAGGGTGTCTGATGCTTTAAGCTTTCTTTAGTGCTTTGCTTTGATGTTGCTTAGTCAACACAAGAAGCATTTGAAAAATGTTGGGCCCATTCGCCACAACGAGCCGCCTCACGCCAATTCACCAGGTGTTGCCACTGTACTGTCGCTGCGTCGCACACCGCCTGCGCATCGATGTCCACGACGCTAACGACGACAACGACGACGACAACGCGTGACAGAGGGAACCGCTATGGCCCCATGGAATTGGCCCAATAAAGTGATCTCTTACTGCATTTGAAACTATATGGTACTGGTACCTGCTATCATCATCATCATCATCATAGACATGTTTAAAGTGACGTAAACCGTTATAAACTATTGCAAGGACCACTGTAAACTGTGAACTGCTATGATGTTAACAGGTCCTGCACCACCAGGTATGATGGGAATGATGCGTCCACCGTAAGTACTTTCATGTATCTAATTGTTTCTCACTTTTCATATTACCACAGTGTCGTTCATGTGCGAGTAACCTGTAAAATTGCTGCCATTTTCAACGTAGGGTTTTCCTTAAGAGTTATCAGGTATATCAGGTTTTTTTGCTGCATAGTATGTGCACATGATGCAGTACATTCTCTGGAGATGTGTATATATGTTTGTTACACTCACGTATTGTACTGAAGTGTCTAAACCAAATGCAAACTAGCAAGCACGAGATGGCACACCAGAGACTAGCTACTTCACGTTGAGCATTTTGCGTTAATTCCATTATTGTCACTAAGTACTTGCGGGATATGAAAAAAATCACGTGTGCAGAAGGTTATGTTGACTGCTGTTGTGTTGCATGCCAAGGGTTGTGCCGATGATGCCCATGCCAGGAATGCCGCCAGCCCCAGTGCCACCAGGCTGGCCACCGGTGCCGCCTGCAGCTGCGAGGCCACCAGCTCCGGGCCCACCAGCAGCCGCAGCTGTGGGACCACCACCACCGGTGCGAGGCAGAATGCTCTTCCCGGCCGCCGCTTCTGTCGAGGTAACAAGTACAGAAAAATGCTGATGATCTGGTGTTAACCTACCTGACTGTAGTGTGTGGAATATCATGATCAAATACTACTTTTACCAGCTAAGTTTGCCGTGACAGCACCTGCGATATGTGGCCTTGTGTATGGCCTGTATACAGTTACTGCAGTGGCAAAGTTAGCTGAACATTTCACCCGATGTGGGATGATAAATGAGTACCGTATCAGCTCTCAGATGACGATGATTGTGTTGGATACAGCCTGTAAGCAGACGTTTGCTCAAGTACATGTTGTCCGTTAATAAATAAATTGAATTAGTGTTACTTAACACACTTGTACTGTATGTATGTCAATGACCAATGTGAAAATCTTGTGGACTTTCACTGATGGCGCAGCGTGTATACTATTGAAATGTACCAGCTTGCAGAATATCTATGAAAAATACTTTGCACTCAGTTCTCTCTGGTGTGGTTCTATTAATCTCAGTTAACTTTAACTGTCTCAGTTAACTAAACTTACTTTCTAGCACTGCAATTGGTTGATGTATCACTTGGCGTGCCGTCCTCTTGACAACTGCACTAAAATTCATGCAGCAGTACATTAAAGAGGTTGTTCGAAAACATTGACATGTATAATAATAATAATAATAATTTTATTAAGGAAACCCATCTTTATGAGTAACTGTAAGGTCTGGTTTTTCCACAGCAAATTAATCTCCCGTTAATTTAATCCGGCATTAAATCCAGCAGATAATGATCAATTTACTCAGATGTCGTTTTTTCACCGGCAGTTCGTCAATTAAATCGTCTGTTAATGCCGGAGTAAATTAACGGGAGATTAATTTGCTGTGGAAAAACCGGACCTAAGTCTGTATAGTTTGTTATTTATGGTGCAATGCAATGCAACAAGGGCAGTTGTATAGTAGCCTTTCGTGAGGGTTCTAGTGAGAAGTCACCATATGTCTTTCTAAGCAGTCGGCTTTCAGTCTACTACAAATGGTTCCATTTTTTGTGATTTTCTTATTTTACTAGTGTCTGTTATTACATAGCACTGCACAGGTGTGCTATTAAGAAATTGTTCACTTTCACTCGGCATTGCAGTGATCTGTGCTTGCTGAATGGCAGATGCCTCCTCGGATGCCGCCGAGTGTGCCTGCTAGCAGCGAGCCACCAAAGGAGACAGGTGGCATGCCACCAGTACGGCCAACGTTCCCGGCGTACTCGGCTCCAACCACTGACGATGACGATCTTGTGACGACAACCACTGCCGCTTCTGCACCGACGCCCGTCAGAAAAATTGAGTTTGCTGCCAACAGCAGTTCTAAACTAATTCATCCAGACGATGATATCTCATTGGTAATGTGAACTTGATGGTTGTTTTTTTTTTGTTTTTTTCCTTTAAATCTACCTAGACTTCAGGCAAGTGATCATTGGAAATATTCCAATAGGCTTACTATGATATGTTTTTGTAAAGACAATTTTGTGCCTGTTGTAACACATTGACTTCATTGGCGACTTTTCTGTAACGCAATAAAGCTAAGTTGCTTTAGTTAATGACAGTGCCGTATGTGATTGATTTTGCTGTGTGTGCGATGGTGATGTGTGAAACGAACTATAGATAGGATTGTTGCGTGCGTGATGTTACAGGAGGAGTTACGATCGCAGAGGTCACAGTACAAGACTCCAGTCAAGCCAGCACCAGTCAGTGCGCCTATGCCACAGGCTCCCCCCATGCCACAGGCTCCGCCCATGCCACAGGCTTCCATGCCTCAGGCTCCGATGCCACATGGTCCGCCAATGCCGCACGGTCCGGCACCTCAGACACAGGGACCTCCAGTCCCACCGATGCCGCAGCCCCGCCCTGCACCAGCCATTCCTCCACAGCCAATGAACCTTCCTCCGAGGATGATGCCACAGCCGTATGGTGAGCATTTTAACCGTTCACGTGCATAGCTGTTTTTTTCTATTTGCTGACAACAGACAACCAGTGTCTAGTAGAATGGTGACTAACTCTCAAATTTGATATCTAGCTACTTACGTTATATTTCTGTTCATTGTCTTATTTTCCTTTTTTGATTATGTTTCCATTTTCCGTAGCTGTTTAACAGCTTTTTAATGTCTGTGATATCATAATGCCTCCAATTTGTTGTGTTGTGACATACAGCACCAACTAAACAAATGCATATTGTATTAAACACAGTTTTCTAAGTAGGTTCAGTGTGCTTATATGTTTAAAAGTGGCTTGAAAACAAATTATTGAATACTGAATAACTAGGAAATGAACATAATGAGATTGATTGGGACTATTAGATGCGTGTGGCTTTGTCATATAACTCTGCAGAATCTCATTGCTCAGTTCCTAGTGTTTAACAACTGCAGTAAAGCTGTGTACTGTGCAGGCATGCCGCCTGGGCCTGGAATGCGACCAATGCCTCCCGGTCCGATGATGGGTTATCCCAGCAATGCAGCACCGCCACCGCCGCAGATGCCGCCAAGACCGCCAATCATGCCATCATACGGTGCGCGTTACTGAATGCGAACGTGTTAATGCTAGTGGACTGATGCATTTACTGACCAGCATTACTGTAGAACGTTTCGTAGCAGATGACTTGACGTGGTGTTGAGCACAAGTGAACGAATTAACTCTGTAGTGGCTCGGTTTTTTCCTGTTATCAGTTACGGGATGCAGTTTCTTGTTTGGTTTCCACTCTTCTCGTGAATATTCAGTTGAACAATTTTAATTTAGTTTTAGAGAGCAGTAACATTTCATTCAGTCAAATTTCCTCATACGGAGTGAGTGCAGATTCTTGAAGATTGCATGTGTGAAAGTGATGATATACCATATTTAAATAGTTTTTTTTCAGGGTTTCGTTGACCAGGCAAGTAAACTTTTGCTATTATGAGTGTGTACTTTGAACAGCTTAATAATGTAATTCATCATGCAGTTGATAGCTCATGAGGAATGGTCACATTATTTGTGTACTTCAATCTAACTACATTATTGTGCTCATAATTTTCTTCTTTTTTTCTCTGATTTCTTGTTCCCTACACTTATCAGTATTTGGGCTGTCTTGGAGATATTTATGCCATGTGTCACAGAAATACATAAGCTTCTCTACAGCGTGATTGGATAGAGTAACAGATTTTCAGGTTTATTTGTTGGATACACTCATTTCCTTTTGTAAGAAATGAGAGTTAAAACTATCAGAGGCATTGTTTGCAGCTCATCATTCAGCACTAGTATTTGTAACAGTCAGTTACTAGAATATATTCAGTTTCCATACGGTGACACGTTCTGCTGTGACTGTAAGTGTATGTTTTTAATGTCGGTTGTTCCGCTCTATATCAGGTTCTATGTGAAGTGTAGCAGTGTGACAGTTATTGTTGCTGTTAGTATTGTGTTGGCTGGTAATGTTTTCAGTTTTCTAACGGTGTCGCTATATTTTTGTTTTAAATAGCATGATACGAATCACAACTGTCTTGTACTTGACGAACATGGCATAGAGGTGTCGCCATATTCCGGTTATATCGAGGCAAGTTCTGCTGGTCACAGCAAAGCGTAGCCGTTTTGCTGTTGGGCCTTTTATCATGGCCCCCAACAATAAAGTTGGCGACAAACTCTATTCTGTCTTAACACTGTGTCGGGATTGATTTTCTGAGACATATGCACTGCTTAGGGGAGCTGTCTGATATATCTAAGTGCGATGTCAGACCTGCGATTTTATCGCGCAACTTATCTCCGAACAAAGTTGCAGCGTGCGACAATTAAGTTGCACTCTGCATTTTATACAAACTTATAAATATGGCTTCTAGTGATTCTAATTACGATATTACCATGTTTGGCAAAGGAATTCCACCAAAGAAAAGACAATTTGACATTATAATCAATAGCTATAAACATAAGTCACTTATTACGTAATTATTACGTAGTATATCTGATACCTATGCAACTACCATAGATATCGGAAATGCTGGACACTTGAAAAAAAACATGGTATCAGTTACATGCAGTTAAATGCATGGTTACATGCTAGGTGCATGCATGTAAAATGACAAACTAATTCCCGTGTTTCCGACACCAGATAGATTCTACATATGTCCCAGCTACAGACCGTTCAATTGGGATCAATGCCTACTGCTTTTTAAATTAATTTTCTGTCAGAGGCCAGCTATTAATAGCGTAATGACATTGTTGTAAAAGGATATCACGTACAGTGGATTCAATATGGGTAATTAATATTGAATTCATTGCAATAATTTTTGATAGCTTTTTTGCTAACATTCATTGTTTACCATGTTGCCATGGAGCAGCGGACATTCATCACAGAATAGAGCAGCGCAACTCGGCCACACTCCAAATTGCACTCTGCGACATGCCGTGTCACACTTGCGAATTTGCAGCAAGAGTCAAAGTTGCACGACAAAGTCGCCAGGTGTGACATCACACTAATCAGTTCTGTTACGATACTGTGCATTAGCATGGTGTGCTTGTTGTGCTGGCCCCCGCCAGCAGTGTGTCAGTGTTTGCAGCATCGGCAGGTGGTGAGATGGAAGTCTGACAGGATTGTACGAAGAAGTAGCAATATTCTAGTATGACTTGTGACTAACTGTTAATGAACGGACACTTTTTTTATTTGATTTTATTTATGCAGTGATGTAGCACTGTTGACTGGGCGACAGGAATGGCAACTGGTCTATAAAATACCTTCTCCGGTAATCCAGAATGTTCATCGCCTGAGATAACTGTTGAAAACTCGGCCGGTAAGAAAACTGATGCTCATACTAGTTGCAGCAGTGATAGTTGCTGTACTTACCCACACTGGCAGTAGCCGTAGCATGGGTATGGTGATCAGTTCTGTGTGCGAGTTACGTCTGTCTGTCTGTCTGTCTGTCTGTCTGTCTCTACATGCTTCAAAAGGAAAATGGCTTGAGCTGTCAACATCAAAATTGGTAGAGATATAGTCCATGGCAGTCCTGGCATCGGTCTCTGTGTGTTGATACTTCTTCGCACACAGTTTCTGGTCGAGCTTTAGTTTTCAAATGACTACTGGTCGAATGCATTTCGTAGCATAGAAGCATCTTGTAAGTGGTGAAAGGTGCAGAACTTGTGTGTAATGGCTACAGTGGGTAAATCGGTGTGGATTTAGTGATGGTTGCAGCATTGTTACGTAACAGAAGCCTGCTCAGTCGCTGGACAGGTTGTACTCAGTAATGGATTGTTGCATTGCAAATGTGGAAATGTGCTGTATTGTTTCTATATCGTATTTGCTTTTCTGGTAGGTTAAATCTCCAGTTCACAGACGTTCAGTATTCATATACTTACAGCCGATGTAACTTGTTCATTCACTGGTTTACTTCGACTTCAATACTGCTTGTTGGGTTGTCCGGAAAGGCAGCCGTCCTGGTTTAGCCATACTGAATGTTTGTTTTCCAAACTTTGCAAACCACTGGGCAACCAAATACTGGAAAATGTCCACGAAAATGAGTTTGTAGCAAACTTTGCAAAATATACACTAATGTCTGTTCAAGTGCAGTTTAGAAAAATTGCAATTGAAACCATAGCCTGGAAAACATGCAGTATTGTGCCACCATCAGTAAGAGTACCTGCTATTTATGCAGTTTATGCCACAAAAGTTGTTCAGGAATTTTTCGAAGTATTATTACCTGTGCATCCTTGGATACTACACCGTTCTTCAGTCCATATAATTACGATAATTGAAATGATTACTTGACAGTTGGCACTATGTTCCTTAGGGCATGAGTATCAAGTCGGTTCATCAACTTTATCTTTAAAGTACCAGTATTAAGCATCTACAGACAGCTGCATCAAACATATCGGTATTTTTCATTATCTGTCCCTACAGAGTATGTTTCAGCTTAAGTTCGTCATCTGGAGACACTAAAATAATTGCAACTGCAATAAAAGAATGTGCTGGCAGATTTTTCGTTGCAGAATTAATTGAAGTGCTGCAGAAGACCAGTCAATATCACACAGAATACCAGTGGTTATGTTGACAGTACTAGCTATAAATGACTATTAAACAGAATATGTTATGTCGCTAACTCTGTATTCATATTTTTGGTCTTTTTCTGATAAAATTCTGGCTTGTTTATGTCTCATTACTGCTGCTGACAAAAACCTTAGAGTGATTGCCTTGTTAAGGCACTATATCAATGCACGCCATGTTCTTTAAATAATTCGTTGATTCTAATAACTTACAATTTTGGTAAACAGAAGTCTGAGAGGATACAGAGGCGAACACTGACATTGCATTGTTTGCCTCTGTGTATCCAGATCATTTTGTGAGGAAATACTGTAAACAACTAGAGATGTTGGCACGCATCCCAGTGTGACTCAATCATTCTTGGCGAACATGATTACATCTATTATCCACCTCATATTTCATGGAGATCTCATCTGCTCTTTCCAGTTATACATTATTGTCAGTGGACTGCTGCAAGACTACCTAAAATGACCTACACGTCGTGTATATCGGAGAGTCATTCTCTGTTAGTGATCAACCTATCCCCTTCAAATTTGATGGAGGCATAGAGCGATAACCGCATTGCTGGTATGCCGAAAAATGACCTACCCAACAATGTACAGGGTGTGCCAACAAAAGCAATCCCCTAGAAAAAAATTCTATTTCAGCAAAGGTAGTACAGATTTGAGCCAAACTCAGAATTTGTATGTGAGTATTCACACAACATATCCTGCAAATTTTATTGAAACAACTGATAACGTTCTAACAGCAGTTTATACTTAAAGTTCAATTCTTGCCCTGTGTGGGCCCGGGGCAATCCGCCCTTATCCCGTCACTTCCCCCGCCTTCTCTATCTTTTAGTTTATTTACCTATTTTTTCCTACCAGAATGGTCCCACTCCGTTTTCACTCCCGGATGTTGTAGGAGGCGACTAAACGTGGCTTTAGTTTTATTTGTGTTGATTTTGTGTTTAACAGTATTTTTAGTTAAGGATGCATGATTATTTGTGTTTATTTAGATTTATTTTTGTCTTGTGGTGTGGGAAGTTGTATCTCCCTGTTATCGGTGCTGGTGTAATAATTTAAATGAGCCTCTCAATCCCTTTCCCTTTTTGGGTGGCTGTTGAATAAAAAGATGGCCAGAGTTGAGGTTAATATATCGCTGGCCTTCCTATACTGGGTAGGGATAGCTCTCCACCCGACCTTTCGTCCCTGATATAGCCATATATTTGCACCAACTAACTAACTAAGTTCAGTTCTTTTAAGTGAACATGCTGTTGTGCATTGAATACGTGAGAATAAAAATCTAACTTTGCATGGCTTTTCAAATGTTTCAGTGATGAATGTCCGCTGCTTGTAGCTTGCTCAGTATTTAAAGAGTGTTTAGAATATCGGCCAGCTGCAGCAGCACACGATCTGTCTGTTGCAAAATGTAAATTTAGTGACAAAGTCTGTTACAATAATGGAGATAATGAATTTTTCCGAAGGGATTGTTTTTTATTTGTACACCCTGTAAACCCAATTTTATGAAATGTATGCCATGAAGTATGTGAATTTATTTACCGATATTTTCAGTTTGCAAGACATGTTTATAACATGAGACATGATTGTCAAAGATTTGTGTTATTCTGTATAAAAATCACAGTGAACACCTGTTTAACAACAAAGAAATGTATGATATCTGATGTATTGGCTGAAAAAACTGCCCTACAAGTAAATTTAGTTTGATAAATTTTTTTAGCTGGATAGCATCTAGCATCATACTTTTTGTTTGCATTTAACATGCATGCATCCCAAGTAGCTTGCTTCTTGTTCCATGATTTCCCAGTTTTGCCATTTTAAAATATTTCATAGAACTGAGTGCATTGGTTTTTGCATTTTCCATTTTCAGATGTGCAACAAAGTATAACCACCTTGCTGTAATACCAGTGTTATCCTAGTACGAATTTTATTGACATGAACATGCAAAGACAATGTAAATTACATTTTTTTTTTAATTTTAGCTAACAAACAGTACACACTGACAACGTTCAGATTGACATTTTGATACAAGTCTTGTATTAACACAAAGCTTTCAGCAGATTTCAGCACAAATACAATGCGACACAAATGTGGTTAGTAGCCATAGGCACAGCCACCCTATGGGACACATCCCCTCTGACTTTGCAGAACCTAGTGACCCAAGTGTATTTGGTACCCTCCAACTTTTCAGCTATGGTTGCACCTATAACCACTGCCATGTAACCAAGCACCGAAGTAACCAGACGCATAAGTTGCACATTTTTTGATACTGAGTTCCAGGCGACACTTCCAGTTGTCGTATTAGCACGCTGATGGTCATGTTTTGCAAAGTATTGACCATCAGTTTTATATATAGGCCTAAATGGAATTGTTACTTATAAAGTTATAAGCTGTGGAAATAAGCAGGAGCACAATCTCCAGTAACATTTATTTAGATGCCTCGAAGTATCTTACAAAGTTCATAACAATGTGGCTAAAAATGGTGTGCAGTACATTCCAGAATTACAGTCACAGTCTAAAAGAAACTTACTGTGCAGCTTTAAAAAAATACTTTTTGATACTATGCATGACACAGTGTGCATGATGACAACATTAGGATAGCAGGACACAGTAATGGTTTTGATGAAGTTACAACACCAATTCATGCTTACAAGGTTCCCACTCATTTCTACAAGTGAAATTTCCCAACTTTTGTATCACTCGCTTTCAAATTCTATAGACTTACTGACAAAATTCTGTGTAATAACTAGTCACCTCCATTCCTACTCTCATTCAGTGACTAATCCATCACCATGTAGTAAAAACTTTTATACGGCACGTCAGACTTTGGTACAGTCATATTCAAATTTTGCCATTTGTCATTTACTTGTTGATGAACAGCCAAATTCAAATATCCTTGATGATCATAATGGAAAACACTATCCAGTATTTTCCCTTAAGAGAAATTCTTTGACCTTATCAGTTCCTAATCTGTCATTTTCCAGGTCAGTGGGAACCCCGATTGAGCCATAACGTATACAAAAATGCCTAGCAACAGTCACTGCATTTAAAATTACAGAATGGAAGCCTCACAATGAACGTGTGTCGAGATCTATAGTAATGTAGCAGCTAATGGCTTCTACAAGCAGCCATCGTTTCAGTCTATATACAGTTTTTGTCTCAATACAACTAAGCAACAACTAAACATACTGTGTGCTTGGCAACAAAGATATGTGTTTGCAAAACGTTTACAGTACAGGAGGAAAATATAACTTAGAATGTATGCCTCGCAAACAAGTACTGGTAACCAAACTACTCAACAAAACAACCATCCATGAGCTATGTATAGATAAAGAGTTAATGCATCACCCACAACAATAAACAACCCAAAAGTAAAATGAGAAACTACTACCCGAACAATGACTATGTATGTAAATTTGGGCTGCCAGTCACTGATTAATCAACTAATTTCTCTGCGATGCTGAACTGACTAAAAATCATCTCCGATGATTCAACTATCTCCAAAAATGGTATGTTTTAGAGCTTACTTCTATAAAACACTAAAAAAGAAATCCCATGCTGCAAGTGGAATCCACAGGTCAGCATTTCAACTGAACTGCGTGGTCAGTTTCTAGAAACCATGCATCATTTTAGTCAATGATTAACCGATTAAAGTCCTGCAATTGGTTGATTAAAACTGTTGTATGACAGCCCTAATTTAAATATTGTACATGACGGCAATACTGCATATTATAATTTTTACACACCAGTAACAAAATTACACAGCACAAAAAAAATGTCACACTGGAATACAACATGTTAATGCATCAGGCACGTGGGATGTAACAGTATATCACAGCTCTATAAGTCTAGGTACAACTGTACAAATTAACTATCAACATCACCACACAAACAGTGACGTATTGACTCTTAGTTGTCCTTCAGACCATTCATAAACGTCAGTTTTATGCTGTGCAAGCTTAAATATTGCTTTCTCAACAGAAGCGAGGCTCTGGAAAGGACCTGTCTCTGCCCATAGTTCACAACCATTCTGCACACAAAATATCTTCATGTCATAAGCATTTTTATGACTTATAAAGTGTAAGCTGTAATGACTTTGAAGTTTGAACATGACTAAAGTTAAATGTGAACTATTCATAAGTATTTACCATACACTGGATATATCACCCTAAGAAAATTTAAATAAAAATCTTAGAAGTATGTTAAATTGTTAAACAAGAAGCATTTGAAAAATGTTGGGCGAGCTGCTGCACGCCATAATTTTATATTGCCACTCACCAGTTGTCGCTACTGTCACACGCCGCCTGCGCATCGATGTCCACGACAACGCGTGACGGGACCGCTACTGCCCAATAGAATGGGCCCAGTCAGATGTAACGTTAATGTTTTGTCTAATAACAGTAATGACAAGTGACAGCTTGTACTAACGCCAATCACAGTTATGTATACAACACCATATATACCCTAACTAACACATGGGTCCTTGGTCCAACACGAGTCTACTCCTTCTACAAAATGTTATCCCGACTGGTTCAGCCATTATTGTAGGGCTCATGGGTGTGACCAAAACAGACAGTGTATGTGATGCGGGATTGCGTTTATGTTTATCGTGCTATCATCATCATGGCTAATCATAAGTGAATTGTTTTTTTTCTGTCACTATCTCAAATGGCACGATTTTGGTCAACTGAAACAGTTTTGGGGGTAATCACATCCCAAGGATGTACCGTGTCACGAGTTCTGGTGGTGGACATATGGTTTTGGGCACTATGAGCCCCCAACCCCAATTTTGGCATAAATTGTAATTGTATGCATTTTGCACAGCTGTAGTGTAGATGCCAGGTTTTCATACACTGGAAGTAGGTGAATCATGTTGTTAGTCACTCACTAGCAACATATTATGTTTTTTTTTACTTTTGATTAGTTCTTTTTTGGTAAATACTATTATACCTAAATAGCTTATTATTACTTCCTATATTTGTCCCAGACAGAGGGCCGCAAAACAGCAGTGTGTGCTTGTAGCTGCTGTGTAACTTATAGTGGAAGAAGGCATGTGCGTGGTGCATGATGGCATGGGCAAAAAATGCGGATCTGCGGACATACAGATCCATTGATTCTGTACCATCAGCAATCTTCAAGCCTGTATTGCAGTCAGTCCACAAATCGACTGCAATGATTTCTAGTTATTATTTTTTATTACTTGCTCCAAAAGCTGCCATTTGTTTTACCATCATACAGATAATGGAAGATTAAGGCAACCTGGCATTTGCACTGCAGTGCAGTTGAAGGTAAGCAGCCTGCGGCCAAGGCTACATATTGCAGTGGAGGATATAAATAAATGCAACTTATCACAGTTGGTTTCTATTAATGCCTCTTATCATACTGCAATTTCACTACTAGATTGTTGTAACCTGTGTGCATATGCAGAAATGAATATGTGCTAGTTATTACCTGATAATGACTCCATAATATGGATGCATGAATGAAGAATAGTCCCAGAGCAAATGTGAAGACTATACATGCAGCAATATTTAATATGATATCCCGTAGTCTGTAACACAAATACTACTCACCGTTACGAGTAAGAAGTTGCATGTAAATATACAATAATAACACGAAGATAACTGCAGCTAGAATTAAAGTGATACACTGACTAATGATTTAACTTTTACATTTGCCAATAGTGTTGGCTGATGCTATGTGTAGGTCCATCCAAAAACCCAAGTAACAACTATTCATAAAATAAACCTAAAAAGTAAGAGCATTTTACCCGGGGCCAAATTATGAATAACTTCCGTGTTTTAGGCACCGACGAGCATTCTACATGTTTTCGAAGAAGTCAGCAACATTTTCACAACTGCCATTTCCTTGTTTTTTTTTTCGCAAAACAACAATGATATGCACGGATGTGTATGGGAATGAGACACGCCCATCCAAGGTGACCATTAATATTCTGCGGTGAGCATGTTCACTGGCATGTGAAATACAACAGTACCTTATGTGGTGTTTTACAACAACTTTTTGATATCTGATAGCCCCATATATTCTATTATGCACATCTCCTTTCCGAACAATTAGCATTTTACATGAAAAAAAATCTAAACAAAACAACTAAATTAACATAGAGACTATTTATGTTTTTTTACATTGGTATAATCTATGTTTCATGAGCTTGAAACCATTTACCCCTGTTTTAATTTCCCCATGATAGGAGTCCAGTTGTTGACTCAGTGCTGTCCAGAGAACACTATAAAAACTGGTTTCTGTGCATCATCTGTTCGTATGTTAGGCCTATTGCTAAAACATGCATGAAATTGAAAAGACATACAGCTATGCAACCAGACAGGCAGCAATGGCTACTTTAGAGATGATGTACCCTGCTAGATGCCAGATGAGGGGGTGTTATCTGAAGTCAGGGGGGTCTACACCCCCGGGGGGTCTGTATAACATACTGGTATCATACATGTATGGAAAAAGCAATTGTTTAATCAAGAAGCAACAACAGCAGTTTTACTTATGCTACATTCTAAAGCTAGAAATATTTGTAATCACCTCAAAGTAAATTAAGCGACGTTTTCTGTCCGTCAAAATCAGCTGAACAAGCATTCACGTCGAGTGCGACAAGGCGAACTCGTGCGGCACACGTCAATGTACAGAGATCCATGCAACAAGAAGTTATAGCCACGTCACAATAGCTATAGCTATAGCCTAGATAAGTAATTATAGTCAGTCAGTAGGCCTAAGCTGTATATATCACTCAGCTATGTTGTTTTTCTCGTTGAAAACAAAGGAATCAGCGTGTTTATAGACAGGTCCGGTTCTTCTAGATCACCTCCACTTCTACTCTAGATAGATTAAACAAATTAAAGATTATCTCCAGGACCAGTAGACGGATCCCCACACCAGAGGATGCCATACCCAGACCCATTTTCTCAAACCTGCATGGGTTTCGGATTTGCTGGCCACCAATTCTATATGGACCGGAACACGGAATGCAAACCATAGTGCATACGAACGTTATCCATAACTTCGTCCGTCAGTGTCCAGTCCTCACATCACATCACACATCACATGGAGAATACAGAAGCAGGCCTCCAAAGGCCTCTGTTTCTGAGAAATAGACTTAAAACTACTAGTATATAATGCATAACAATACTGTAACTACATTACAATAGTGCGGTTCCTGAT
>Ga0209782_1000328_pt1 | contig 19539 bp, 20 predicted proteins | sample WorMetmaBAHAMAS1_FD_187390 | JGI IMG/M metagenome (GOLD analysis project Ga0209782, IMG submission 187390) | Marine gutless worms symbiont microbial communities from Max Planck institute for Marine Microbiology, Germany - Inanidrilus... | ecosystem: Host-associated > Annelida > Digestive system...
CGCGGCGACCCGCTTGACCTCTCGGCTGGCGCTCGCTCGGTTGGCGCTGCGAGCGCGGTGGTGGTTTCCGGAACGGTGGTCCGAGGATGGCGGCTTGCTGGAGTTGTGGCTATCCTGGGCCAGGCGTGCTTCTAGTTCTTGGATGCGCTCGCGTAGTTGCTCGATCGGCGCGGCTTGCTCCACAACCAGCGCACGCAGCCGTTCACGCTCCTGGACAGGGCTTTCCGGAGAACGGCTTGGGGCGTGCGGTTCAGGCATGGGATTAGGCTACACAGGTAGCTCTCGCTTTGGCAAGGAGGCCTGAATAGTTACTCTCTCTTAACATTTAAAATCAAGGCTCTTTATGGATTCCAGACGGGTAGGATATTTTGCGCAAATTCGCCTTCTCAGCAAACCAAAGGGGCATGGAACGCAATCGAACGGGAAATCCGGCCGGCCTCCTCGATTCCGCTAACCTTGACTACGCGATCGATTCGGCCGACGCCCGCGGAGCGGGCGCAACGCTATGGGTGGGTGTTGTTGCGAAGGTAGTTATCAGTTTTCGGTGGCCAGAATTCTGACAACTGCCCCCTGTCCCCCGAAAACTGCCCCTTGACAACTGAAATGCGCATTACCCTGTGGAGATATCTGGTTGCCCGTTGTACTGCTGACCGATGCGCTGATCTACCTGCTGTTTGCACTGGCGCTGGGGTTCGCCGTTTATGCCTCGCGCCACGAGCACCTGCGCACGCCCTGGCGTCGGGTCGGGCGTAGCCGGGTCGGGGTGTCGGCGTTGGCCGTCCTTGGCTTCTATGCCGCTATCGGCCTGTTGGACAGCGTGCATTTCCACCCCCGGGAGGAAGACCCGGCCAACTCGGGCGCGGCAGTCTACTCGCCGGAGATCCTGAGCCTGCTGGATCTATGGCTGACGCCTCTGCGCGAGCATCAGGAGAAGACCTATTCCGCACCCTTCGCCACCCACCTCTACGCCAAGGAACGTCGAGAGCTGCCTGACGGCCGCGTGATCCGGGACTACCCGCGCCTGCGCTGGGGCGGCAGCCACCTGGCCGATCCCTACCGTGACTGGCTCCCCGACATCGCCCGGAATGCCCTGCGCGGCCTGTTCATGGGTCTGACCTGCTGGCTGCTGCTGGCTTGGTTACTGCTGTGGCTCCAGGCACGACGGATGGGAAAGGGGTCGCGGCAGACCTGGACGCTGGCATGGGCAGGTCGCACAGCCGCCCCCTGGCGGGCGGCCCTGCTGACCCTGGGCGTCATGCTGGTGCTGGGCTTTGTCGCCGGGGAGTTGGCGGGCAAATACCATATCCTGGGCACCGACAAAGTGGGGGAGGATGTCTTCTACCAGAGCCTGAAGGGCGTCCGCACTGGTCTGGTCATCGGCACTCTCACGACTCTGGTCATGCTGCCCGCGGCCATCCTGCTCGGCATCATGGCGGGCTACTTCCGGGGCCTGGCGGATGACGTTATCCAGTACCTGTATACTACCCTGAGCTCGATTCCCGGTGTGCTCCTGATCGCCGCCGCCATCCTCATGCTCCAGATCCATATGAGCAATCACGAGCAGGATTTTGCGAGCCTGGCGGAACGGGCGGATCTGCGGCTGCTGTTTCTGTGTATCATCCTCGGCGTGACCAGCTGGACGGGCCTGTGCCGGCTGTTGCGCGGGGAGTCCCTCAAGCTACGCGAGGTCGACTATGTGCAGGCGGCGGTCGCCCTCGGCGTGAGCCATGCAACGGTCATCGGCCGCCACATCCTGCCCAATGTCCTGCACATCGTGCTGATTACCCTGGTGCTCGACTTCAGCGGCCTGGTGTTGGCCGAAGCGGTATTGTCCTACATCAACATCGGCGTCGATCCCACCATGGACAGCTGGGGCAACATGATCAACGGCGCACGACTGGAGCTGGCGCGGGAGCCGGTGGTCTGGTGGTCACTGACCGCGGCCTTCCTATTCATGTTCACCCTGGTCCTGTTCGCCAACCTGTTCGCGGACGTGGTACGGGACGCCTTCGATCCGCGGTTGCGGGATGCCGGATAGATGAACCACCGCGAAATCACTCAGGCCGAATTGAGTATAGGAAAAAAGGAGGTCAGTCATGCATGTAAGACAGTATATCTCAATGCTTTTGCCTATTTTCCTATTTGGCTACGGTTCCGCAATTCCGGGAGAAGTTATGTCCGGTGGCGGCAAGTACTTGGGAAAGTACTTCAAGTATGAAGCATCCAACTTGGGTTACCGGGTAAAGGCCGAATATGAAATTAAGGGTTTGCGTGGCAACAAGATAGCCGTTTCAGCCAACTCAGTCTTCACCAACGGGATTCTCGCCCGAAGAAATACGTTTCAAAGCTGGAACAAAGGCACCGATCTGGCACCGATCATCAACAATCAGTGCGACTATAAAAGGAATTTTCTCGGTAAGAAAGAAAAGCTGAGACGGTGCTATGCGCTTAAATTTCTGGGTGGTGGAAGCTATCTGAGCTGGCGGCACAACACCCCTTCCTTAACGCTGGCAACGCTGAATAAAAGAATGCAGGTAGGTGCTGCAGGCATGATGCTGGTATCAGCTAGGACTGATCACCGGAATTTCAACAGCAGTACGACCGTCCTGCATGACCTATCGTCTGTCATACTTTCTGCCCCTCGCCTGGGCCTTTCGCTGAGCAAGACTCATCGGACGCGCATAGTTTATGTGGCGTCCAGGAAGAAAGTTGGAAAATATAGGGTCAGATACGAAAGCACACAAAGCGATGGGTCTTACCTTGTATCCTTGAAGCAGCTGCCGGATGACCATGGAAAAAAGATGAACAAGATACTGCCAAAACATGTTTCTATCCATTCGAATCGGCGAAATCCGGGACGGTCATATGTTAAAGAGATTCATTTTTCGGAATTCGGGATGACTGCCGTAGGGCGATTGACTGACTCCAGACGGCGTTAACTACGGGTTGCCCGAACCCTGATCTCGACCGCCGGGAAGAATCTCCTTGGGAGGCAATGCCATTAAGTTAGCTGCCGACCACTTACCGATGCGGAAAAGAAAACTACGAATCACGCGAATCGACGCGAATAAAATAAGATCCCTCCCCTCGGTGTAGCTGTGGTCGACATGACCAATCCTCTGCTCTGGGTCAGTGCACTGACCACTCTCCTCGGTTCCGAGGACCGACCGGTGCGGGTAGTGGATGGTGTGGATCTGGAGATCCGCCGTGGCGAGACCTTCGCCCTCCTCGGGGAGTCAGGGTGCGGAAAATCCATGATGGCCCTGTCCCTGATGCGGCTGCTGCCGCCCTCCGGGCGCATTACCGAGGGTTCCGTGCGGCTCGGGGACACCGAGCTGCTGGAACTGCCCGAGCGCGCCATGCGCGGGGTAAGGGGTGGGCGCATGGGTATGATCTTCCAGGAGCCACAGACCTCCCTCAACCCGGTGCTGACAGTCGGGTGGCAGATCGCCGAGGCTGTACGCCTGCATGAAAATCGCTCCCATGATCGGATTTCCCAGCGGGTCTCGGAGCTCTTAAGGGCGGTCGGTATTCCGGATCCGGCGCGGCGCAGTGGCGAATATCCGCACCAGCTCTCCGGCGGCATGAAGCAGCGGGTCATGATCGCCATGGCCCTGGCGGGGACCCCGAAGCTCCTGATCGCCGACGAGCCCACCACGGCCCTGGACGTCACCATCCAGGCCCAGGTCCTGCGGCTGCTCAAGGGCCTGCAGCGCGAGACCGGCATGGCGGTGCTGCTCATTACCCACGACCTCGGCGTAGTGGCCGAAACCGCGGATCGGCTTGCCGTCATGTACGCCGGTCAAATCCTGGAAACGGCAACCGTCGCCGACTTCTTCGCCCGGCCGGCTCATCCCTACAGCGGTAAGCTCATGGCAAGCCTGCCGGCACCCGAGAAGCGTGCCGGCACCCTGGCCGTTATCCCGGGTCGGGTACCGCCACTGGACCAGCCGTTCCGGGGCTGCCGATTCGCCGACCGCTGCGACCGGGTAATGGACCACTGCCGGGATCAAGAGCCTGCATGGCACGTCCCTTCTCCGAGACATCGGGTGAGATGTCACCTGTGGGAGGGTGGCGGACCGATTGCGGTTGCAGACTCCGCAGGATCGGTAACCAAGGGTGCCGCCGCCCCCCGCGGTCAGATAAGCGAGACGGTGCTCCGGGTAGACGACCTCAAGGTCCATTTCCCGATCCACAAGGGCGTCTTCCGCCGCGTGGTGGGTCAGGTCAAGGCTGTGGATGGGGTCTCCATGGACCTGCGTGCGGGTGAGACCCTAGCCCTGGTCGGCGAGTCCGGCTGCGGCAAGACCACGGTGGGCAAAGGTATCCTGCGACTCATCCCCACCACTGGCGGGACCGTGCATTTCAACGGCACCGAGCTGACCCGGCTCGGCGGCCGGGCCCTGCGCGGCTACCGCAAGGATCTGCAGATCATTTTTCAAGACCCCTTCGCCGCCATGAACCCCCGGATGCTGGTGGGCGACATCGTGGGTGAGGGTTTACAGGCCCTCCGTATCGAGCCCAACCGGGCAAAACGGCTGGAGCGGGTGCGTTCCCTGCTGGATCGGGTCGGTATGCCCGCCGCGGCTACGGACCGCTACCCCCACGAATTCTCGGGCGGGCAGCGCCAACGGATCTGCATCGCCCGCGCCCTGGCGGTAGAGCCCAAGGTCATCGTCTGCGACGAACCCACCAGTGCCCTAGACGTTTCGGTCCAGGCCCAGATTCTCAACCTGCTCCAGCAGCTTCAGCGCGACCTGGGCCTGAGCTACCTCTTCATCACCCACAATCTCTCGGTGGTCTCCTACCTGGCCCACGCAATAGCCGTCATGTACCTGGGCCGCATCGTCGAACGCGGGACCGTCACCGAGGTCTTGGACGACCCCCGCCACCCCTATACCAAGGCCCTGCTCTCCGCCGTGCCCGTGGTCGACCCGGAGCAGCGCCCTGAAATCATCCGGCTCGAAGGAGACATACCCTCCCCTTCCCAGCCACCGGCAGGCTGCCATTTTCATCCCCGGTGTCCGGAGGTTGGACCTGAATGCGCCTGGGCCTATCCTGCAGAGACCAGGCTCAGTGGAACCCGCATGGTTCATTGCCTGCAGGTTGGAAATTGAACCGCTATAAGGGCACCTTGTAAAATATGTATTTTCACCAATCAAGCGACTCTAAGCCATTGATTGTTGATGTGTGCTGTAGACGAAAACCGTATTTTTCAAAGTGCCCTAAACGCGAATTACCGCGAATTACCGCAAATCATGATTCGTGTTTATTCGTTCCGAGACATGGACTATCAGTACGGCAGTCATACTGTATATAAGGTACAGTATCACTTTGTATTTGTCAAAAAATATCGGTATCAGGTTCTGGTAGTGGTGATTTTTGAAGTGATAGGGTAGATGGATCCATCGGCAATCATTCCGATTGCCACCGTTTTTCTCGTTACCTAATTCTAGATTTCAGCCCTCTCTTCTGGAAGAATACGCTTGGTCTGAACGATGGCGTTCATTGATAAAACCAACCAAAGAGTTTTCAATTACGATTATCGAGACTAAAGTCTACACCTGTCGCAAATGTCAGAGCGAAGATCTGGTTAAAAATGGCCCAAATGCGTCCGGTAGCTTGAATATCACTGTAAGGCCTGTAGTGCCTATGGCGTACTTGAGCGCAAAGAACGCGCGACGGAAGAAAAGAAAGAATCCGTTATAAACGTTTATCAAGAAAGATCCAGTATGCGCGGGATTGAACGGACGTTTGGGGTCTCGCGCCGAACGGTGAGTGCTTGGTTAAAAGAACAGGCGAATGACCTCCCACCCCTTGAAGAGACGCTACAACCGGTTGATTCCAAAAAGATTCCTGTGCTGGAGGGGGATGAGTTACAGTCCTTTGTCTTTCGTAGCAAAGGCAAAGTTTGGGTCTGGATTGCCATGAGTGGAGAGAGCCGAGAAACCGTCACCTCCGCCTGCAGCGATCGCAGCGAAAACACCTCCCGAATACTCTGGGATCACGTACCATCTGCTTGTAAAGAAGCCATCGTTTCCAGTGATTAAAATGCATGAGATTGGTTTAAAACTCTTCATACACCGATATAATACCGAATTATTACCGATTGTTGGCTAGATATCACTTCAAAAATCACCACTACCAAAAATCTTACTGATTGGTGACCGCCGCAAGGGTTTCTTCACCCAGTGCTTTGGACTCGACCCCCGTCGGCAAGCCTCGCAGCATGGATTCTTCCTTCGGTAGTCTGGATTCCGGCAATCCCTGCCGGAATGACGGGGTAGGGGCCGGCAGACTTCATCACTTAAAATTTAGCCACTACCCTTCCTTCTCTGCCAATTCGACGGTAGCGTCGGGTATCCCTATCCTCCCGGACGAGAGAACAGCGATCGCAGAGAGCGCCAGGAACATAAAGACGATCGTGCCGAGGACAGTAATCACAATGCGTTTCAGGTCGTCTTCCATCGGTTTCTCCCGTTTGGTTAATTATCGTAATCTTGATACCACACCCGGGTAACGGCCGTACTTTCCCCGCTTGTCCCGCCGAGTCTTGGTCCCCAGGCCCCTCCAGGGCATCAGCGGGTCAGGCGGAGCTTCATACCGTGCACCGGGCGCCCCTTCCTTGGTGTCTTCCCATTAGACACGGCCATGGACATCTGGTTCATCGAGAATTCAGGACAGGAAACGAGGAAGTGCCGGTGGGCAAGCAGAGTGCAACGACCTTTATAGAGTCCCCGCTAGGGAATCTGTAAACTCCTCGCCTTTAGGTGATGGATAAAGGGGCAAGAGGTTAAGCATGACGGATGAGGGATTAGCAGCAGGTTTCGCCTGTTGGGACGGTAAGTAGCCTCTGGTATGGACGGTGAAATGAGGGTAGCACGAGTCGGCGGCGAAGTAGGTTCTCGTTGTCGAAAGTTGGTGAGAGGAATCGGGCGACACCAGACCCCTCCAAGCGGGGGAGTCGGATGACAATGTTGAGGTCGCGTCGCGACAGCGATCGGCCGCATGGCCAATTAATCCGGCTTTTAGCCGTAACTTGAAGCCACCGGCTTTAGCCGGTGAAGTGTTCACATAAAAAGCGTCAGCACACCTGTATAGCCATAGAGCCGGTCCTGGGAGATTTCGCCGTTTGCATAGAGGCCGACCAAGGGGAAATCCCCCAGCTCCGAGGCGATGAGCCTGAGTTCTTCGGAATCCTTGCCGAACAGGTTACGGCCGCGGCCCAGGCAGGAAATGTAGATGCCCCCCCGCGGAGGTCCGTCGAGGGCCTTTGCAATTGCCGTGAGCATACGCAGCAGGTCTGCCCGTGCGGTATCGGCGTCACGCCGGCAAAACATCACCCGGCCGCCCTGCTCGACCGTGTCGCCGATGGCGACGAGACCGTTTTGCGGATCGATGCCGACCAGGTTGCGCACCAGGTAGTCACCGGTATCCGATCCGACGATGGGGAGACCCACGAAGATGTAGCCGCCGATGCGCGCCAGATCCCGGGACAGGATTTCCCCGATGTCTTCCTTCAGAACATCCAGGGCCGGGCGCCCGTCGAGCTGAATCATGATGTTGCGCTGGGCCTCAGTGATGACCCGGTGCGGACCGATCGGGGCACAGCCCTGACTCAGGCGAGTGACTACGCCTACTTCCTGGGAAAAAAACACCCCTGTGAGCCCGCCCTGGGTAACGCCGTCCGCGTACACATGGACGCCGTCCCGGGAGCTGGCCAGACCACCGACCAGGAAGCCGGAAACAGTGCGTGCGGCAAGTTGCTTGACCAGATCCTTGATGAGGGAATTAGAAGGATCGCCGTGGACCAGCCCGAGCAGGGGCTGGTGGGTCTCCATCCAGTCGCCGTTGTGCGCCGTGAAGCCGTCCAGATCCTTGCGTATGGATGGAAACACCCGGAAGGAATCGTCAGGGAACTCTCCCACCATGGCAGCCACTGCAGGTCGTTCATAGTATTCGACCCCGGTGGCGCAGATGCCTATGCCGACGCTGCCCACCCAATGCGCTACGCCGGTGGACTCGCGAAAGAGGTCGAGTATCTCGCCCATGTGCCCTGCAAGCGCATCCGTGACGTAGAGAATGCCCAGACTGCCCGCCTCGGGAATTCGCCCGAGCGCGGTCAGGCACCGATCCGCCGTATCGCGCCAACCATCGCCGGATGCATGTCCGAATGGGAAACCTATCATCTCTGCGTTCTCTGGTTCAGTCGGTTATCCGATGCCGCCAAAGCTACCGGATTATCAGCCTCCAGTCACCAGCTTCGGATGTGGTTTCCGTTTTCCATCTGCGTAATCTGCTGATAGATTCTACACTTTGGGTTCAAGAGTAGCCGGCAACCGGCGACTGGAAGCCGGGTCGCCGGTGAAAGGGTGTTCAAACCTCGGCCAAGTCCCCCTTCTCCTGTAACCAACCACGCCGATCCGCCGCTCGTTTCTTGGCCAACAGCATGTCCATCAGCGAGCTGCTTTTTTCCCGCTCCTCCACCGTGAGCTGGACCAGCCGCCGAGTGTCCGGGTGGATGGCCGTCTCCCGCAGCTGCATGGGATTCATCTCACCGAGCCCCTTGAAGCGCTGTACGCTGACCTTACCCTTGATCTGCTCCGCCTCGATGCGATCCAGCACACCCTGCCGCTCGTTGTCGTCCAGGGCATAAAAAACCCGTTTGCCCACGTCGATACGATACAGGGGCGGCATTGCCACGTAGATGTGTCCCGCCTGCACCAGGCTCGGAAAGTGCTTCAAAAACAGGGCGCACAACAGGGTCGCGATATGGGCACCATCCGAATCCGCGTCGGCCAAGACACAGATCTTGCCGAACCGCAGCCGTGAGAGGTCGTCGCTGCCTGGATCCGTGCCGATGGCCACGGCGATGTCATGCACCTCTTGTGAGCCCAGCACCTCCGCGGGGTCGACCTCCCAGGTATTCAGGATCTTGCCGCGCAGGGGCATGATGGCCTGAAACTCCCGGTCTCGGGCCTGCTTGGCCGAGCCCCCGGCGGAGTCGCCTTCCACCAGGAAGAGCTCGCTATGCTCTGGATCGGTGGAGATGCAATCCGCCAGCTTGCCGGGCAGGGCCGGTCCCTGGGCCACTTTCCTGCGCGTTACCTTGCGTCCGGCCCGCAGCCTGGCCTGGGCCGCGCCGATCGCGAGCTCGGCGATGCGTTCTGCCTCGGTCACATTCCGATTGAGCCACAGGCTGAAAGCGTCTTTCACCACGCCGGAGACAAAGGCGGCGCACTCCCGGGATGATAACCGCTCCTTGGTCTGGCCGGAGAATTGGGGCTCCAGCAGCTTCACCGACAGGATATAGCTGCAGCGCGTCCAGACATCTTCCGGGGTCAGCTTGACCCCCCGCGGGAGTAGGTTACGAAACTCGCAGAATTCCCGTATCGCCTCCGTGAGCCCGCTACGCAGGCCATTGACATGGGTGCCCCCCTGGACCGTAGGGATCAGATTCACATAGCTCTCGGTGACCAGGTCACCGCCTTCCGGCAACCAGACCAGGGCCCAGTTGGCGGCCTCGTTGGTGCCTTCCAGGTTGCCGACAAAGGGCGCGGCGGGGATGGTTTCGAGACCTGCGAGGGACTGGCTGAGGTAATCCTTGAGGCCGTCCCGATAGCACCAGACCTGCTCCTCGCCGTCGATCTCGTCCCGGAAGCTGACCTTGAGGCCGGGACAGAGCACGGCCTTCGCCCGCAGCAGGTGTTTCAACAAAGGCCGGGAGAATTTTGGGCTGTCGAAATACCGCTCGTCCGGTCGGAAGCGCAAGGTAGTGCCGGTATCGGTGCGCCCGACGCTGCCGACCATCGCGAGCTCCGAGACCTTGTCGCCGTGGGCGAAGGCCATCCGGTACTCCTTGCCGTCGCGTCTGATTCGGACCTCTAGGTGTTTGGAAAGGGCGTTCACCACCGAGACGCCGACGCCGTGCAAGCCACCGGAGAACCGGTAGCTGGCGGTGGAGAACTTGCCGCCGGCGTGCAGCTTGGTGAGGATCACCTCCACACCGGGCAGACCCTGTTGGGGATGCAGATCCACTGGCATACCGCGGCCGTCGTCCCTGACCTGCAGGGAACTGTCGTCGAAGAGCATGACCTCGATGGTGCAGGCAAAGCCGGCGATGGCCTCGTCCACGCTGTTGTCGATCACCTCCTGGGCCAGATGGTTGGGCCGGGTGGTATCGGTGTACATCCCCGGACGCCTGCGCACCGGATCGAGCCCGCTCAGGACCTCGATGGCAGAGGCGTCGTAGCTACCGCTCATGGCTGGGTTCGGATATCCTGTGAAAGTTGCCGCCGGCCGAAGGAATGGCCGGTGGGCCTGCAAGCATGAATTGACTGCCGAATCATCATTAAGTTACCGTAGCTCCTTCCCTGGTTTCAAACCTAAAGATGGAATCCTAGGGCGAGCGCGCTTGGTAATTTCAGCGATGACGTAATGACCCGTGAAGCGGATACCCAACCCGAGCGCTTCGAAGACGCCCTCACGGAGCTGGAGTCCCTGGTCAATACCCTGGAACAGGGCGAACTGACCCTCGAGCAATCACTTGCCTACTTCGAGCGCGGAATCAAATTGACCGACATCTGCCGGGAGGTCCTGGATGCGGCCGAGCAGAAAGTCCGTATCCTCACTGGCGAGTCCCCTAGACGCGCCGCCGGAGCCCGTCCAGACCCATGACTGATCCGCGGCTACAGACCTTTTTGGTCGAGTGCCGGGAACGGGTGACTTCGGCCCTCGAGGCCCGGCTGCCGGAATCGGAGATCCAGCCCGGATCCCTCCACCAGGCCATGCGCTACGCGGTCCTCGGGGGAGGCAAATACATCCGCCCGGCGCTGACCTATGGTGCCGGGCTCGCCATCGGACTGGCCCCGGAAACCCTGAATGCCCCCGCCTGTGCCCTGGAGCTGATTCACGCCTACTCACTGGTCCACGACGACCTACCGGCCATGGACGACGACGATCTGCGCCGGGGGCGACCTACCTGCCACAAGGTATTCGGCGAGGCCATGGCCATCCTGGCGGGAGATGCGTTGCAGACTTTGGCGTTTCAGATCCTTGCCTCGGACGATACCTTCCCCGGAGGACCGCAGGCCCGAGCCGCCATGTCGGATACCCTCGCCCGCGCCGCTGGCTCCCGCGGCATGGCCGGCGGCCAGGCCCTGGATTTGTTCGCTGCCGCGTCCGAACAGGAACCCGATCTGGTTACCCTGGAAAACATCCACATTCACAAGACGGGGGCGCTGATCCGGGCCAGCGTGCGTATGGCCACCCTCGCACGCCCCGACTTGGATCCGGAGTCCGCAAACCACCTCGATCGCTACGCCAAATGCATAGGTCTGGCCTTTCAGATCCGCGATGATATCTTGGACGTGGAGGGAGAGACGACCCTAATCGGCAAGACCAAAGGCAAAGACCACGTCCAGGGCAAGGTCACTTATCCGACGCTGCTAGGCCTCGCCGGGGCCCACGAGCAGGCCCACGTGCTGGTTGCCGATGCCCTGACAAACCTCCAGGGCTTCGACGAGCACGCCGACCCCCTGCGCCGGATTGCGCACTACATCGTCGATCGGGAGCGGTGAAAGAGCCAAAATGAACACCTACGCCAGGCCCCGCCTGCCGCAGCCGGGCGATCCTACTCACGCCCTGGCATATCGTAGTACGACTCTTCCTCCAGCCGGTCAAGCCTGCTGCCGTGAGCCGAGGCGCGCTCATTGATCGGACCCAGATCACCCAAATCGTCGTAGCCTTCGATCGCATCCAGGCCGAACAGCTCGGCCGTGCCTTCACGGCCCACCATCCGGCAAAATCCCCTTTCTGCCGTGCCCGGAAATATGAACGCGGATCGGACTGGGGGTTACTCGATGGGTAGTGCTTAACATGTAGTGATAAATTTTTGCTGAACCATTTTCTTCTTCAATCTACCCGCAGAGCGGGTAATGTGAGGCCATGATATGCATACATTGGCTATCAACATGTCAGGTTACGAGTTATAATCCAGGGCTCATGAATGAGCATGAGTTAACGGTTGAGGAAAGCATAATGGAATGTCCAACCTGAAATTCAAGGCATACCACAAAAAATGGATCCATTCACAACGGGAAACAAAAATACGTGTGCAAAGACTGTGGCAGACAATTTGTCGAAAATCCTCAGAATAAAAGAATCCCGCAACAGTTATGGGATATGGTAGACAAGTTGCTTTTGGAGTAACTATTCAGCTATCCCATACGAGGCATCGGAGGGCTCCTCTGGAATGTCAGGACGAGAGACTGAAAAAGATTGGCGGATTGTTTACGCAGCGTCGAGAGGTAGGAGCGAATCACGGCGAAGGCTTCGACCCTGGTCTCGGAACGGAAACAACCGGAAACCTTACTGCTTGAGCTTGGGCATACGGAGGTCGCATTCGGCCTGATTATTGTCGAAGGGGGTTAGTGGCTCCGGCGGCAGTGAGGATAGCGTCGTAGCGGTCTTGCAGGCGCTCCACCGCGCCCGCGGGCAACATGGCCAGGCCCTGTAACGCGCGTAGGCCGACCCGTGGTCATGGCACCAGCACGCCAGGGAAGTAGGCCGTCAGTTCCGCGGTGCTGAGCACGTGCAGCCAGTGCCGATCGCCGTTCACGCGCCCGCCGGTCTCGTCGGCATGGGCGACCGGCGCGGTGAGGAGTGCGCCGCGGATGGCCGCCACCGGCGCCTCCAGGTGGGTAGCGGCCACGGTGATGGCGCCCTGGAGGGTGCCCGGCGAGAGCGCAATCCTGGCCAGTTCCTGGAACAGCTCGGCGGTACCCTGGTAGGGCAGAAGTTGGGATTGGGTCAGGTACACCGCGAGCGCCGACACCCCCGGACCGTACTGGACGGTGGCCGTGACCCCTTCGGGGAAGGCACTGCGCTGTACCCGCCTGGATCCGTGCGACAGCGGGTGGGCCATCACCCATTGGACCCAGCGGAAACTGGCCGCCGAGGCGATCAAACGCGGCATCGTCCCCGCCATTTCGCAGCGCTCGGTTGGGCACATTTTAAAAAGATGTCGACCTCAAACCCCATCGTGTGCGCGGGTGGCTCGCCGCCAAGCCCGATCCGCAGTTCGCCGAGAAGTGCCATGACATTTGCCAGACCTACCGGCTCGCCCCCGAGCGTGCCGCCGCTGGTATCCCAACCTTCAGCATCGACGAGATGACCGGCATCCAGGCCCTCGAACGCATCGCCTCGACCTTGCCCGTCAGGCCCGGGCGCGTCGAACGGCGCGAGTTCGAGTACACCCGCCACGGCACCTGTACCCTCATCGCCAGCTTCAACGTCGCCACTGGCGCAGCGAGTGCAGACATCGGCGAAACGCGCACCGAGGGGGATTTCGCCGCCCATCTCGCGGCACTCGTGCAACAACCACGAATGCACCTGGCGATGGACAACCTCAACACCCATCACTCCGAGTCGGCGGTCCGCTTGGGGGCAGAGCCATCGGCTCTGAAGGCGATCTCGGCCGCAAGGACGCTGCGGGATTCTACGAAACCATGGCCAAACCATTCCGTTGGACATATCAAGCCACGCCCCTCACCGCTTGACCACGAGGTCTGACCGCGAGCGGTATCACTATTTCTGCTCAGCAGTACTAGTGGCCCCCAGTTACACTTGACAATGCGGGGACCCAGCCCGACTGCATTCGTGGCCAAACTTAGGTCGATAATCCCCGATAGTCCGGACAATGGCCCAATGGTTGGTCCCAGATGAGTCTGGGATCAAATGCCATGGCTGCGAACAGGGTGATGATCACCACGGCGGCGAGAAAGATCGCCCCCGGTCCTGCCTCGATGGTTGCCAGATCACCCAACCTGACCAGCGCCACCAGAATGGTGACGACATAGATATCCACCATGGACCAGCGGCCTATTATCTCCGTCAGCCGATACAGGCGGGTACGGTCCCGCGGGCGTCGGGGAGAGCGCAGCTGAACGGAGACCAGCAGATACACCAGGATCACCAGCTTCATCAGCGGCACCAGCACGCTGGCCACGAAGACCACCAGAGCCAGAGGTCACGGTCATGATAGGCAGCAGATTCGCCGGCAGATAGCAGATGCTGGCAGCGATCACCAGGGCCCAGGTACGTTGCAGGCTGTCCGGCTTGCGCCGGTGCAGACCTGCGCCGCAACGGGGACAGCTCGGGCGACGACCGGGTGCGGGATCGGTCTCCGGCTCCGGCATCACCAGCTTGCAGACCCGGCACGAGCAGGCAGGCTCCCCAGGCTGCGGAACCAGCACCATCAGGAGCAGCCCCAGTTGGAGCCCCGGTGCCAGGATACTGGTAAAGAAGACCGCCAGGGACAAGGCCCACATGCCCTGCCGGTACAACGCCCCGATCCCGGTAAACAGGGTAGTCTCGGTAGTCTGACCCTGGAGCTGAAACGACACAAAAGGAAAGCCGTTGGCGATCACGAAGAGGACGATCCCGGCACAGGTCAAGGCCAGGGTGCGATCCAAACTGTTTGGAATATTGCAATGAACGCGAATCAACGCAAATCGGCCGCATCCTGAATGATGAATGCCGTAGCGCAGGCGTCTCGCCTGCACCCGCCGGCGAAACATCCGCGTTCCGGCAGGCGAGATGCCTGCGCTACGTTCGGAGGGGATCCAGGGGCGAATCGGTACTAGGCTTCCTTGGTCAGGGCGGCTCCGAGGTCTGTGTGTGCTGTTCGGCCGGCGACTCGCGCAATCGGGCGGTCTCGCCGCGCTTCTTGTGCATGCGGTTATTGAGGATCTCGACGGCCACCGAGAATCCCATCGCGAAGTAGATATAGCCCTTCGGAATATGCATCTCCAAGCCTTCGCCGATGAGCGCGACACCGATCAGAATGAGAAAGCTCAGGGCCAGCAGCTTGATGGTTGGGTGGCTATCCACAAACTCCCCGATCGACTTGGCCGACAGCATCATGACCCCGATGGCGATCATAATCGCCAGGACCATCACCGGAACATCACGCGCCATGCCCACTGCGGTGATTACTGAGTCCAGGGAAAACACGATATCCATCACGGCGATTTGCCCCAGAACCATCAGATAGTTAGAGGCGGTTCCGAAATGCCCTTTCTCCTCCGGGTCCACGGGTCCTTTCAGGCTCTCCCGAATCTCCCGCGTACTACTCCATAGCAGGAACAGGCCACCGCCGATCAGGATCAGGTCACGGCCGGAAATCTCGTGCCCGAAAACCGCAAACAAGGGGTTGGTCAGACGCATCATCCAGACCAGGGTCAGCAGCAGCAGGATACGGGTAATCATCGCCAACGCCAGGCCCTGGACGCGGGCCCGATTGCGCCTTGCGCCCGGCAGCTTGCCGACGGCAATGGAGATGAAGATGATGTTGTCGATCCCCAGGACAATCTCCAACGCAGTCAGGGTGACGAGCGCGAGCCATGCCTCCGGGCTGAAAATCCATTCGAACATGGGATTACCTCATTCGTAATCGTTTAGACCCCACTGTCCAGCGGGGCGGCGTGTCCGGCCGGATCTGCTTTAGGTCCACCACCCCCATTCGCCAGGGGCGGTTTCACCAATCGTGCCAACAGATCCGCGGCGCCTTCACCCTTGGCACGAATGCGAATCTGTCCGCCGTAGCCTTCGGTATCCGGTATCTCCTCGACAATTGCGGTCGCACGGCTTTCACTGTCGTACAGGCAGATTCCATAGCGCCGGTACAGGGCCGCGGTGCCAGCCAGCTCGCCAAGCTCGGAGAGCACCGAGCGGGCGATAGATGGCGACAGGAAGGGATAGGCAAAATTTGCCTCCAGGGGGTCGTCCGGTAGCAAATCCTAGCGTGCCGCCAGCTCGTCAGCGAGTGCCTCTGGACTTTCCGGCAACAAATCCGGCGCCACATACTCGGTCTCGTCGTCTGGGTACCACATACGGCGGTAGACGAAGCAGATGCCGTTGGTCTCCATCATCCCCGGCAGGGATTTCCGATCGTCTTTGAAAAGTCCCCGTTTGCCCCATAAGAGTGTATCCAGGTCATTGCCGCCCCAGGATCTTTCATCACAAGGTGCATATAATGAGACCGTAAAAATTCTTGGTTCTTTATGGATTCCCGGCTACTTCGGCGTGCGCCGGCTTAAGCGGCTCGGCCAAATTGAACCTCAACGATAGGGGATGCCGGTGGCGTTTGCCGGGAACTTGGGCGCTGGTAGGTTCCCCACGCGCTTCGGCGACGGCGCTTTCCCCTGGCCGCAATGCCCTGGTTTGGGCGGGATGCGTCGCCGAATCCAAAGCTGGGCCGAGCACCGCGGATTCCGGTAGGGATTGGGGTGAGATTGCCGTCGCACTCCAAAGAGCCGATTCTTTGAGGAATTGCCGTCGATTATAGACTGCCTGTGCACAACCATGAAAACACCCGAACACATCGGTTTTGTTTCGACCAGGTTCGCGGGTACCGACGGCGTCTCTCTGGAGGCGGCGAAGTGGGCGGAGGTGCTCTGGCAGGACCAGCATGTGAGCTACTGGTACGGGGGTGTGTTGGACCGGGACCAGGCGATGAGCATGTGTATCCCCGAGGCCTTCTTCGGGCATTCGGAGAACCGCTGGATCAACGAGCAGCTCTGGAACCGCACCAGTCGCGGCCAGAAGGCCAGCCAACGGATCCGCGAGCTGGCCGAATATCTCAAGGGCACCCTCTATGACTATCGGGAGCGGTTCGACCTGGACCTCCTGATCCTGCAGAACGTGCTCACTATCCCCATGCATATCCCGCTCGGGGTGGCCGTGACCGAATTTCTGCTCGAGACCCGGATGCCCGCGATCGCCCATCACCATGACTTTTACTGGGAGCGCCAGCGGTTTCAGATCTCGGCCGTGGGGGACTACCTGGAGATGGCCTTTCCGCCGCGGATCCCGCACCTGCAGCACGTAGTGATCAATCAAGCGGCAAAGGATCAGCTCGGGTGGCGCAAGGGTATCTCCAGTACGCTCGTCCCCAACGTGCTGGACTATGAGAACCCACCCGGTCCGATCGACGACTATGCAGCCGATGTACGCAGGGAGATAGGGCTCGCCAGCAGCGATCTGCTGATCCTGCAACCGACTCGGGTGATTCCCCGCAAAGGCATAGAACATGCCATCCACCTGCTGCGGCGGCTCCAGGATCCGCGCTGCAAACTGGTGGTGTCCCACGCGGCCGGGGATGAGGGGCTCAGCTATTCCGAGGAGATTCGTGAGCTGGCGCAGGACGAGGGGGTGAAGCTGATCCTGTTCGGGGGGCGGGTCGCCGACCGCCGCCAACTCAATGAGGACGGGCACAAAATCTATGTCCTCAAGGACCTCTATCCTCATGCCGATCTGGTAACCTTTCCAAGCCTGTACGAGGGCTTCGGCAACGCCTTACTGGAGGCCATCTACTTCCGCAAGCCCCTGGTGATCGGAAACTACTCGGTCTATAGCCGCGATATCGCGTCCAAGGGGATTTCCCTGCCGACCATCGAGGGCTTCATCGACCGTGAACTGGTGGCGGAAACCAGGCGAGTCCTGGAGGACCCGGACCACCGAGAGCGATTGGTGGAGCACAATTACCGGATCGCGCAACGCTATTTCAGCTACCGCGTGTTGCGGGACAGTTTGCGCCTGATTATCACCAACATTCGCAACCTGACGGAGTGAGCCATGCTGGTCGTCGATCACGCGGTCTATCAACACCTCAGGACGCACCTGTCACATCTCTATGGAGAGGATGAGCTGCCACGGATTCTGAGCCGGATCGACCTGCTCGCGGGACGTTATGGGGTTGGTGCCTGCCCGGATGAACCCTACGGCCGCGCCCAGTGGGACCAGCGCGACGCCGTGCTCATTACCTACGGGGACATGGTGCGCGGCGAAGGGGAACCGCCCCTGCGTTCCCTGTTGCGCTTCCTGGAGAATCATCTGAGCGATGTCCTTTCCGCAGTCCATGTGCTGCCTTTCTTTCCCTCCAGCTCGGACGACGGCTTTGCGGTCATCGACTACCGACAGGTGGATCCGGCCCTCGGTGACTGGGAAGACATCCGGGCCTTGGGCGGGGACGATCGGTTCCGGTTGATGGTGGATCTGGTCATCAACCACGTCTCCAGCCAGAGCGCTTGGTTCCGAAGCTTCGCCAACGGGATTGCCCCGGAACGTCACTACTTCACCGAAGTGGAGCCGGGTACGGATCTGAACGCCGTCACCCGCCCTCGTACTTCGCCGCTGCTGCGCCCGGTACAGACCCCTTCCGGCGAACGGTTGGTGTGGGCGACCTTCAGCCACGACCAGATCGACGTGGACTTCAGTAACCCGGACGTACTGTTCGAATACCTGGACATCCTGCTGTTCTATGTGCACCACGGTGCTCGCATCATTCGCCTGGACGCCATCGCCTACCTCTGGAAGACAGTCGGCACCAGCTGCATCCATCTGGACCGGACCCACCTCGTGGTCAAGATCCTGCGCGATGTGCTGGATCTGTTGGCGCCGGGGATTCTCCTGCTCACGGAGACCAACGTCCCGCACCAGGAGAACATCGGCTACTTCGGCGCCGGGGACGAGGCCCACATGGTCTACCAATTCAGCCTGCCACCGCTGTTGCTGCATGCGCTGGAGACGGGAAACTCCCGGTATCTCATGGACTGGGTCGCGGGGCTCGAACCCCCATCGCCGGGTTGCACCTTCTTCAATTTCACCGCCTCCCACGACGGCATTGGCCTGCGCCCCCTGGAGGGGCTGCTGCCAGACGCCGAGCTCGATGCACTGGTGGAGCGAATGCAGCAGAAGGGCGGACAGGTCTCCCGGCGGGAGAATCCGGATGGATCCCAAACGCCCTATGAGCTGAACATCACCTACTTCGAAGCCCTGAGCGAACCCGGACGGAAGGACAGCAACCTCGGCATCGCCCGCTTCCTGTGTTCCCAGACCATCATGCTGAGCCTCCGGGGGATACCGGGCATCTACTTCAACAGCCTGATCGCGGCCCCGAACTGGCTGGCGGGGGTTGAAAAGACCGGCCAGGCGCGCACCATCAACCGCCGGAAATGGGGATTAGCGGAGCTGGAGGACCTGCTTGGGGACGCGGTCCAACCGGCGAGTCGGGTCCTGAGCGAGTACCGGCGCCTGCTCGGGATCCGACGCGAGCAGGTCGCGTTTCATCCCGACGGTCCCCAGCGGGCATTACAGCTTCCGGCGGGGCTGTTCGGCATCGAGCGGACGGCACCCGACGGCTCCGAGCGAATCCGGACCCTGGCCAATCTCACTGCCGAGCCGCTGGAAGTCCGGCCGGAGCAGATCGATCACCACTTCGACCGGCGGCAGTGGAACGAGCTCATTGAAGGTTGGTCCTGCGCGGGCGTCGAGCTCGGGCCGTTCCGGCTGGCACCTTATCAAGTCATGTGGCTGCAGGGGTAAGCCACATGAAGACACCTACGGTGTGTCAGCCCGATGACAAACCCCGCTGTATTTCGGCGGGGTTTATGTTTTGGGGCGGGATGAGCCGTGATGCGGCGATCCTTGGCCGCCTCAGGCTGTCTTGGCGAGGGTCAAGGCGATTTTCTCGATGTT
>Ga0209782_1000329_pt1 | contig 19522 bp, 12 predicted proteins | sample WorMetmaBAHAMAS1_FD_187390 | JGI IMG/M metagenome (GOLD analysis project Ga0209782, IMG submission 187390) | Marine gutless worms symbiont microbial communities from Max Planck institute for Marine Microbiology, Germany - Inanidrilus... | ecosystem: Host-associated > Annelida > Digestive system...
ATATGTATCTTTCATAAACAGATATCCCACTGACAAAAATACAATATCAACATTATCTTTCTAATACATTTGTGCTGTCAAGGTAAATGCATTAACAATTTTTATCCAAGGAAACATGCATTTAAGCAGCACAAACAATAGAAAAACAACAAAAAACAATTACACAAAATAATATTAGGTGATGCCTCAAGCAACTATATCCCACAGCCAATAGTGTGCCATCAAAAACAAACACTGCAGTGAGAATCTTAGTAAGCAAAACTGCAACAACATCAGTTATCAGGACAGCTAATAAAACTACTGCCAACTACCAACTATGGTGATGACGTTCAGCAACCAATAACGACTGCAATTTCCAGTCGCCTGCAGCAACAAGCCATTTGCTAATAACGTCTGTCAGTAAATGGCACCTGAGATCACATTACAGGCTTTACGAATTTATACGAGTGTTACTTCAACTCCAGCCTCGTTCAAGCACTAAATTAAACCATGCAATTTAGGGTCAGTACATTTTTCCTAACTTATCACCAATTTTTTTGACTTTTCAGACCTATATTGAACTCTATGCCTTCTCCAGGTTTCCCAGAGTTGTGTTCTTAACAATAGTCTGATCTTTCTGCAGCAGCAGTGGTCAGCGTTCAGTGTGTCTGTGCCAGTCAGACAGGACTGAATAGTATAGTAGATGGGCAGAACGCAGAGATCTGCCTCTGTCTAGTACTGTTTATACTTGTTGCAGTGACAACATGTGCATATGAACACAATAGTCCTTCGAGTCAGCGGAAGAATTTTTATCCAATAAATAAGGGAGGAGACATCCTGTCTACAGGGTGCGCCAATAAAAAACAATCGCCTAGAAAATATTCTGTGTATCAGCCATGGGAATACTGATTTGAGCCAAACTTTGAGACTTTGTATGTGAGTATTCAGGCAACATACCCTGCAAATTTTATTGAGATAACTTATATGGCTCAATAGATACAGCAGTTTAAACTTTAAAGTTCACTTTTTCAAGTGAACATACAATTGCACATTGAATATTCACGAATAGCGAATCAAATTTTGCAGAGCTTTTCATCAACTGCTCAAATGTTTTAATGATGAATATCAGGTACCTATAGCTCAATCAGTATTTAAACAGAGTGTTCAAAATGTCATTGCCCACCAGTTGCGACATCTGTTGCAAAAAAATGATACAGTTGCCTTATTAATAAACTCGTGAAGCATATCATTCTGTATGGTCGACAAAACGGTCATTCAGCTCAGCATGATATTGGTCAGCTTTGGCATGTGTATTCGATAGTGTTCCAGCATAGCACCACACACATGATAATCCATTGGCATATCCATATGGCACACTTGCTATTATTTTTACATGCAATTTCATTACTGGTTCACTTAGAAAAATGCACTTTTAAGTTCATATAGTGGTAATTTTTATACCAAAACAAATATTGTAACAAAATTTGCTGCCTATGTGGCCTGAAACCTCCTCTGTAAAAGCTGTAAATTTTGTGAAAAATCTGTTACAGTAACTGAGATAATTAATTTTTCCTAATGGATTGTTTTTATTGGCGCACCCTGTATATCGATTACTTCCTTGATAAAAGCATTAAGCTGTAGTTGAAAACTGGGAGCCTCTTGGGAACAGTGTGACAACTGCTAAATATATTCTACAACTAAAACAACATATATTTACTTGTCGCCAACATCCTCGTATATCATGCTTGCGACACGCCCGTCACGCCCGACTTCCTCGTAACTAATGTTTGGCGACTTATTGGCACCAGTATAACAACAATAAGTGCCAGCTGTAACTTCAATCACACAACGAAGTATACAAATTTTACATATTGCAACAGTTGCTGCCAAAAATGGATGAAATTACACTGGCGAACAATACTTGGCATATTTCAACAAAAACACTACATCTGAAGCAATGAAGGATTAACTGATCAACTAACTGTCAACAAATAAACAAGAATGCTTAAAATCATCTGAATGATTCACCATAAATCATCATGCATTTACATACATTTGAGTATGCTTAAGTGAAGATTTTTAGCGTACAACAAACAATGAAATCAATATAAGGTGCAAAATTTTTAAGTGTATTCTAACAGGCAGCTGTAAAAATATTTATCCAACTACTTAATATAATGGTCAATGCATCAGTTTAGATTACAATTTTGAGTTCAGCTTATTCTGTTGTTGAAAATTAACAAAAAATACTTAAATCAGTGCAATTCAACAATCATAACGTGCTAATGTATATTAAGGAACTCAAATATAAATCAACAAAACAAAATACAAAAATAAAAATTACATTAAAACGATGTGGAAGCAAAGACTTACTAAAGAAAAGTCAACGTTCATTTCAATTACTTCAAGGTCACCAGGATTCTGAGTTTGCTATACTCGAACTTTAGCTTCAATATACGAATATCACTGACAAACCATCCCCAAACTTAAATGCTTACGACTAGATGGTCATGTAGAAACAAAACCAGGCTACAACAAGACAACAACAACCCGGTCTTCCTCTATGATCTGTAATTGGGCCCATTCCATGGGGCCATAGCGGTCCCCTGTCACACGTTGTCGTTGTCGTCGTGGACATCGATGCGCAGGCAGCGCGCGACAGTACCGCTAGCGACATCTGTTGAATGGGCGTGAGGCGGCTTGTTGTGGCGAATGGGCCCAACATTTTTCAAATGCTTCTTGTTTTGGTATATGCTTAAATGATAAAATTTTTACCACCAAAAATTCCAGAGTTTAATTTCTCATAATGGCAACTGTGTTAAGACCTCCAAGCCACTGCCAAGGCAAATTTTTTTTACCTAAGCCATCAAGCAGCCGTACTTTTTCAGCTTAGCCACAAAACCTAAAGACTGGCGAAGCTGACAATGATGCTTGGTGTAAGAGTGACGTATGGACAGAGAACAACAACGACTGCTATTGCAGCAGCCATCTGTCGTCAGCAAGACACAGAAATGTCGTTAAGATTTAAATGGATAATTACACAAAATTTCCTGTATTTTGTTTGATTTGGTTTACTGTGCTACTTAACAGTTTAGCCAAAATGTTGAAACCAGTATGCAATTTTCAGCTGTAAATTTATCATTAGATGCTTTTCCTGCTTAGCCAAAAATCTGCCATAAATCTTGTCAAGCCAGCCAGTTGCCAAGAAAAATTTGGCTTACGGGTCTGAATTGCGCAGAAGTTTATGACTCTTAAGTTACTCAGCTAATGTCCCAAAAAAACCTGCTATGGATGTTGAGATAAAAATTTAGATGAAAAAAAACTTCACGAACAACAGTCATAACTGGACCATCGTAAAGTGAGGCTTGGCAAAAACACAACCAACATAATCGGCTGCTTAAGCAATCACCTGCAGCCAGAGTCATCATCCCTGACTGCAGTATCTTCCTCAATCTCCGCTTCCAACTGCCCATCAGTGGCTAGCTGAGGCTTTGGAGATGATGGCAGGATGCATTCTACCATGGCAGAATGTGAATCAGTGGCAACGTCACCATCGCGAGGATTCAGTAATGCAGAAATCTCACGTCCATCACTAACAACATCAGCATTGTCTGCAATGACTGGTAACTCCAATACCGCTTTCGCGCAACTGTCTTCATCTGATCGTATGCACGGATTTGCAAGGATGTCGGTGCTGGCTTCTGCAGCTAATGATGAGTCACGTGCAGTATGGGAAGAACATCTGCCATCTTCGTCGAAAACTGGAGGCAGTAACTCGGTCACGATCGACTCCTGTGATGTAACGTTGGAAACACAACTGTCAGCACGCTCTGGTTTTTCGACTTCTTTCGCAGAGCCACCAGCTTCAAAACCGTTTGTACTCTTCATCCATTCTGGTAACAAATCTGGCTGTAGACTGCCATCAGAATTAGACGCTGTATTATGCATAGAAAGATGGTGATCTTCAGCAGTCGTGGATAAAACACTTGCCGTCATGCACGCTGATGATTCTGAAGCCACACAGCGTGCAGCTGATTCATTGCTTGGCACCATATGCACCTCTGAATTTTTCTCAAGGACGTTATCACGTTCTGCTAGCACACAACGACTGGCCATTTCAATATCTTGATCTCTATGCGCCTCTGCATCAGGCTTCATTATACACTCATCCTGCTGAACATCAAACAACACAGAAACATTAGTGCCAGTCGGATGGAAAATCTGTTCTAACGAATCTGGCTTTTTCTCACTCTCCGCCAAAGTCTGATGTTTCGGCTTATCTTGACCGTGGCTAGATATGGCAGCCACGGCATCTGCTGGTTCTATGCTGGTAGTTCCAGCCTCATAAGCTCCACTGCTGCTATCATTTGACTCGTCCACACCATTTGCATCTTTCTTCAAATTCTCGGTGCAACCCGAATGCACCAACTCGACTGCTGTGACTCTGTCGGAATTTGACGGTACGTGTGCACGTCGATTACTACTCTCATGCTTCTCTGTGTGAGTGGATGAATGCATGCAGTAAGTCTTCTGTCCATCAGACGAAGAAGCTGTGTGCTTAACGCTGGCATGATATGCTTGGTGAGAATCGCTGCCTCTTTCCACCGTCTTATGATGCGAACGACTTTCTTTCCTCCTGTCTTTACTGCCACTACTAGTAGGCACAGTTTTTATTTTCGGTTTATCGGCAGAATGGGAACTGACGTCTGCCTTCAAGCTTTCACTCTGTTGCCGATCTCTTTTACACACCTCACTTTTGGAAGTGGTTTCTGCTTTGCATATTCTACTGGCATCTCGTTCGGCAGACTGTTCCGCAGCCGCTTGTGGTTTTTCACGTTTTGAGTGGGATGAATCATGCATCCTGCTGTGATCAGTACGATGTTTGGATTTCTGTGGAGACGGCATGGTCAGTCGTCGTACAGCACTGTTCTTTTCATCCGGTTTGACTCGGTCCGATTTCTCCGACTTTGTGGAAGATCGGCGCGACGAGACTGGTGGTACAGACTCGGTCTTTTCCATCTGTCTTCCGGCAGAAGAGTACTGCTTGAGTCTGACATGCCACGCGATGCTGCTAACTGCCGACACCGTGCGGAACTGGTGGATGACGTTGCGTGGAATGAAATAGATGTCGTTGTGCCGCAGTTGCAGATTAGCATAGTGAATGCCTTCACGTCGAAGCTGGTTCAGTTTAGCATCATCAACCCATGCAATACACTACACATAAATACACAACACAAAACTGTATCAGCTATATTGATACATGTATATGCATGTGCATTGCATGTGTAACAGATTACATATACCACATACATATTTACTCAAGCACTAAAGAAGTATCTCCATCACACATACATGCACATGCCAGTTGATGTTCATTTATTTTCTAGGAAAGGTTCGGTCAGCCAATCCCACTGATTTTTCCCTCAGTTCATTCAAATGGAACCTCTGGGAATAAATGATGCACGGTTTTGAAGGCCTGATGCATTCACTTTCCCAATCACATAAAATAACCCACTAGCCGCTACTCCCTTTATTCACCGACTCTGTAAAGGAAGGAGACATGAAACTCTTTATGCCAGAATGAACTCCCTGCATGCATCGAACTTCACACACTTACACTCAGCATATCACAATATCTCATGTTACTACAGCAATGATTAAAATTTCAAGAATTAATTTCAAAGTAATTGTTCTAATTTTTACCACACGACACTATACTGTAGTCATGTCGGTGTGACCATCATACGCCAGTACGGTATTGCAGCAAAATGGCTAAACTTAGCATCACACAAAGAATGCCACACCATAGCCCAGAAACTCTATAGTTTTCTAATGCCAAAAACCTCGGCGAAATTTGAACGGGATCACCCCCTACAGAGGTGCCAAACACAGGTGGGGTAAATTAAAATTGGCCACTTTCGACAAATAACTTTGGACATCAAGCTACAGGTGATGGCTGGGCCACAATGCAGCTCTGTGCACTGTTTAATACTACAAAATTTTCATGCCATCTCACTAACAACAGATATGCTTGCATATTCTTAACATCCTTGACGTGTAGATTCAAAATGGCTAATTATAATTAAGAACTAAAGTTGCAGACTTTTCTCATTTGGTCATTCCAGGCTGTAACATCAACTGCTATCATATAAAAACTAGATGCTCGATTAACAATACTTACTCAAGGCACTAATTTGATGCACTGACATGACGAATGTGTGGCAGGCAGGAAGGCATTTGGCCAGAACAGAAACCTGCACTGACAAATTCAAAAGATTTCCGTCTGCTGGACTTTTAGGTTTCTGGCTTACCAGCGGTAAATCCAAAGAAATAGGGACAAGCTGAGAACTACTGTCATCAGCTAGGAAAGAGATGCTGAAATGTTTCAAACACTACTGCTGCAGTACCTGTGACATTGGAGGCTCGTGCAGATCAAGCAATAATTTTTCCGTAACTTGCTGAAAATTAGCGGCATGGAAGCATACAATATCTTTTACAATACGACAACCATCTTTGCCGTCACTGCGAATACACACATGCAACAATGAGAAACTATTCATGGTTACATTTTCTTTGCTACAGCAACTGAAATACACTTTCTCAACAAGACGCTCAGTAGGAAAGGCTACTGTGGCGGCACTTTTTTCGCAATCAGAATTAAAATGAACTTTCGTATAAAAAATGTCATTCAGTTACAGTTTGGAAAGCAATTTTGGGATGCTGGTATACTGCAGAGCACATTGACATGGTACTCTCACCCAGTGACTGAAGTACCAATAATGTAACAGACATGCCTACCTTTAGGGTTCGATGTACTTGGGACATCGACTAAAGGGGTATGTGAAAGACTGGTTTAAGTCAAGGTATACGAATAAAACAAAAATAGTACAACTAATCATTACCAAAACACTGCAACAGCAGCAGCATGGTCATGACCACTCAACTCCTGGCAGGAAAGGAAAAAAGGAGGTAAGACAAACCATGCATCACAGTTTCAATAGTGGGAATATATCCACTTGATAAAAAGGGAGGAAAAAACAACTCATCTGTGCTCTCTGCAAGTAAGTTAACACTTTACTCGTTTAGAACTCAAGACCTTAAATTATCACAAGCTCAGCAATTAAAGCTGATCGACCGCTTACGTGCAACACGCTGAACACCCCCTGATTACTGACAAACAGACAATTCCAGTGGACTGGTAATGGTCATTCGCAATTGCCATTGGCTGAACTCCACAAGCTGAGTCCTACTAATATCGACCTGCTCCGCACCACTGGTTCAAACGGGAGAGCGTAAACAATTTTCACTGTTTGACCTTGACCTTTGACCTACGATCTTGACCTACAATCCCAGCATAACCAAGGTCAAGGTCGACCCTCATGCCAAAAATCAAGGTCAAGGTCAAACGGTTCAAACAGGAATGTGCCAACAGCAAACGGATACACATGCACACACACGGACAAACGGACAGACACACACACGGACACCACCAAACGTATTATCTTCCCTGCTAATGCAGTCAATAACTAAGGCACTTACAGTTCTTCAGGTGAATGTACTGCTTTCAGTATCCCAACAGCTGCAGTAGTGTTGCGGTCAATGCCGTAGCCAACATGATCGGCATGTGCCCGAGTGCGGTCTTCCACCATCACTTCTCGTGATTCATATGCACGAGGAAGAAACAGCAGGTTCTTTAGTTCATTTATGCCGCTGCCAATATACACAATAAATGATAAAAACTGCAGTTTATCCACTGCGCTAACAGCCACACATCAAAAACTGCAAAAATCATATTGTTATATATCCTGTGTAGTGATGTTACAATACTGGACGATCGATTTTTTTCGGTTTTTACTTAAAAGTCGACAATTTGATTCGATTTTCGGACTGATATATAAAGGGGAGTATAATTATCAACATCCGGCCATTATCAGTAGGCCTGTAATGCCATGTAACATTCTGGTGTTCGCCAGTTTAGTTCTATCTAACAAATGCATAATAATTTTTATCCAAAGTGGCAATTTCGACGTCAATATTAGAAATCGAACCAACACTATTACAGAGCCAGTCTAAACCATGTCATCATCTCATAAACACAGACCAATTTAATAACCCAGTAAAAACAAACCATGTAAACCACGTCACATAATTGAATAGGAATCAAAAAGTTAGCACAATTAATGTACCGAGATAAAAAGCAAATGATGCAATATATGACGAAATCACACTAACCGTTTTTTCACCATGGGAGATTTCGGCATATCAGCAGTTGGTACAACCTGTTCACCAGGCCGAGCCCATACAATTGGGCCATCATTGCTTTCATTCCGTGGCATGTTTTCCAGCTCGGATATTTTGCCCCATGGTGAAACATACTTCAAGAATTCATTCTGATCCAACAAGTCAAGAAATTGTGGGAAGTACCCACCAGTTTCCTCTGCCTTAGTACCAACAATGCTGAAATGATCCAGTGGACCAGTGCGGTAAGTTCCAGCAAGATACGTGGACCGAACACGCTGAAAGTATTCACCTATGGTTGTCGTTTCAACATCGGAGGACTTTCCAAGATGACCACGTTTCACGATCATGTCCGGCTGAGCACTCGCAAAGTATTCAAGAATATCGGGAAGGTAAGCTGCCGAGTTATGCACAATACCTATCACATAGCGAGGAACTCCAACTGGGTCTTCATGAAACACAATTCGAAAGAACTCTCGGACAAACTCAGACAACTCTAGTGGTGAGAGAGTAGAAAGTTCATCATCATATGCATGCACAACAGAGGCACCACCATTTGGATGAGTTTCAATATGCATCAATGAGCCATATTTGCTGCCACTATGTCGGCTTCGTTTCAGCTCATAATCTAGCTGACTACCTTTCATTCTGTGTGGTTTTGTGGTGGAACTAGAATGCCGAAGATGATGGTCATGGTGGCTGTGATGCTGACGATGACGACTTGTCCTGTCTGACGATGGATTTTTCACTGAGTAACTTTGCGGTTCTTTTACCATTGTAGCTAAAGCAGCTTCAGTTGGACTTTTGTTTACACCGACTTCAGTCTTTACCAGGCTACCATCACTAGACTTCACGGACTTGGTGTTGCTATCACTAAAACTCAAATCATGTTTAACGGCGCATTTATTCTCCTCAGCTACAGACTTACTTTGTGCAATACCGGACTCTTTCTGCTCTGGTACAGGGTGGTTCAATGACTTTAGATGATTTGAGTCTACACTGACAGTATTAGAAGAGCTCTGTTTCATCTTCATTTCATCAGATGGCTTCCTATCACTGCTTAAGTGCTGAACAGATACCGACTTTTCTACCTCCAATTTTAATTTTTGAGTGTCATTAACAATCAACTCCTTTTTCTCTGATGTCTTTAAGACAGAACTCACGGAAGCAGCCCTAGTATCAGCTGTCAGTGTAGCTGATGATGGTGCACATTCTTGCATGCCGTGACTTGTTGTTTCGGAACTTAATGATGGTGCAGTGACAGAAATCTTCACAGAATCAGTTGTTATTGCTGAGCTTGAGGTGGTACTTATACACGTGCCAGCAATCAGAGATTCTTCAAATGTTAGGCGTCTCTTTTTTACCAGCGGCACTGGCCTCACAGCACTGCTGCTACGTGTCTTCCGCTGCTCTGAAGTGGTCTGCTTGTCTTCTTCTTTTGAAACAGTATTTTGGGCTGTAGGCATGACATCATTCTCTGTGTTGCTATCTGCAGCATGAGCCGTTAGTTCTGAAGTTGGTACTGCCACAGAATTCTTGACATCGTTCGTTTTCTTTGAGTCATCAAAATTGTCAACCAGGTATGTTGCCTCAGCTGGATGATGGTCTGCAGACTTCTGGCGGTGTTCAACTCGTATCTTTAGAGGAGGAACAAACTGCTCCCCATTCTTTGGCATCATTTCTGAGTCTGGTTTGTCACGATGATGATGGCTGTGGTGGCGATGACGATGACGACGATGATGATTGCCATTGCCATCTAAAGAACTACGGCGACGTAGATGCGACTCTTCTGATCCAGTTTTCGATGTCTTCACCTGTGTAGAGACTGGCGGAATCACGCTGTCAGACATCTTTAAATTTTTCACAGCCACAGATGAATCGAGTACAGAAGCTTTATCAACATGTTCTTTCTTATGTGTACTAAATTTTTTACCCGGCTGACCATTCTGGTCCAAGGTAACTGTTGATTTATTTTGTTCACATGTGGATTTGGTGCGACTGTCCTCAATTTCCTTACACAATTTCAAACTGTATGTTGTTTGACTATCATTCTTACTCACACTGACTGATGATGTATCTGTATCGATGGAATCTTCTTGCTCTTTACAGACAATCTGCATTTCCTCTACAGTGCCAATAGTATCACCTCCAATCTGATGGTAGGATAATATGCTGTTTTTCTCCAATGGTTTACAAGCTGCTGATACTTCGTTCTGGACTGTACGAACAGGATGAGTATTACTGCCATGTTGTGTAGAGAACTGTTTACGTCGAAATTTGGCAACTGTTGGGTGCAAGCTATTCCCAGCCTTCTGCTGACTATGCAAACCTGCAACACATTATTTGTAAATGAAACAACTAAGGCAGTGATTGCATGAATGCAAACAACAAGTGTCAAACACAACCAAAACAAAAAATAAATAAAAAATGCACTATTAGACTACAAATAGCATGGTAAATGATACCATCATCTTTACAACAGGAATCTTATTCAGTTAAAATTGAGTTCCTGAGCACAATCATAACTCTTAAGACGAAGTGACTCTAATAATAACCATATCGATGTAATTTCATGACCTAATATTATTAACAGTAACCCATTTAAAGCATGTTTGAGTAAGTTTTAGATTCACGATTGCACAGAGATGTTACGTACGATTTTTATGATAGATCTGTCTGTAAGGATCCTGCCTTTCTACTAGACACATAGTTGGATATTTGCCTTGATTACTGACAGTGTTGGTCTCATTCAGTTGCAGCAGGAGTGACGATCTTTTATTCTTTTCAGCTGCTTGAAAGATGCAGGTCACAGCCACTGGATTGCACGATTGGTGGAGAGCTGGAATGATGCCAGGTCATAGGAGGTAAGCTAGCTAGCTATAAATACCTATGATAAAGTGTGGCCAGTAGTATCTGTGAGAGAGAGAGGGAGGGAAGAGGCATTTGTACCAGTTGGCTTGTCGTGTAGTCGATGTTGACTAATGTGAACAAGCTGAGAGTCGACAGGTGTGAAGTCGACGTGATTCAAGCAGTTTTTGACATTCTTCTACCGTGAAATCGACCAGTCTGGTTAGCCACATGATACTGAGCAAATATTCCTGATAAAATATTTTAAAACATACTGACCCCGATGACTATGGAATTCTGTTTGCGATCGTGTTGTTCGCGATGCAGAATGTAGTGATGTTGTTGGTCCTGTTTGTGACTGCGATTTCGACTTTGATGGTGTCAGTCTCTTTTTTGACGACGTTGTTGGCTGCTTCGCAGTAAACCGCTCCCTTCCATCGTAATCGTCCACGTAACCGGCGCTAGATAGTCGCCTGTAATTGTGCTGGACGCGCCGTCTTTTCACAGGAGTTTCAGTATCAGTAGACGCTAGCAGCTCACGGACACCAGCCCGCTTTCGCCGCTGACGCTTCACTTTGACCGTGTTAGCAACGTCACCGCTATTCGACTGACTATCGTTAGTGACAGGATCACACAACTCGCTGTCTGCCTGGGTCAACATATCATCACCATGTGAAACTGTAACAGCTGCTTTTTTATTTGCAGTGTCAATCGCTTCATCTGAAACACGATTTTCTGCATAACTTTCAATCGACAAGTCAACGTCATTTCGGACAAAATCATCATTTTCACTCGCTACCAATAACTGTTTATCTTCCACGTCCGCCATTTTGTCTCGTGGTCGTTCTCCTAGCAAACGTTGTATCAAGTAAGTAAAAAATTCACAGTAAAAAAACTTTCTTTCACAACGAATAGGATCCGGTGCCGTAAAACGCCGTGGCGTACAGTACTGTACCGTACCGTGCGTCCATGCAATATAAAGTATGAAAAAACCTTAAAGGCTTACCCTATACCTTAACTCACAGTCACAGCTCCGGCACTGAGTACTAACACAAAAGTAACTGTTCGCACATCTCTTCAAACACAGTATTAAAAAAGTTGTAAACTTCCGGTGTGTTGGTGGTCGGGATTTGGTGAAGTCTTAATCGTTAAGTCATAACCAGATTTGTACTGAAGTGAAGCCGAATTTGAGACTGAATACTAATGTAATTAATCCAAGTCTAACCCTAGCGCTATCTTAACGTCACTTACCCTACTAACCCTACCATACTGACCCTAGTCCTATTAATAATAACCGTAATCTTGTTTTGACTAAACGAATAAGACTGCAAGTCCGACAAGTGCCAGTGGTCTGTGGGGTCTGTGAAATGTTAAAGGGTTTATATAATGTGTTAAATCGCAGTTCGCGATCGTGAACGGGTGACCAGTTTGTTTCCGACATCACTTTGAGCATATTTAATGGGTGGTTTGTAAGGATTTCTGTTACCGTCGTACATTCCTTGAGAGACAATGTCGTCGACGACGACGGAAGATCTGTACGAAGAAGTAAAACGCTTACAGAATGAGCTGGAAGAGACCAGCAGGCAGAAGATCCAGGCGGCTGAATACGGACTTGCGGTGCTGGAAGAGAAACAACAGCTTCAGCAGCAGTGCGAAGAACTCGAGTCGTTATATGATGCGACCAAACATGAACTCGACTGCGCCAAAGAGGTAATAATTGTGTTCATCTTATTCATTCTTTTTCGGTAAGGAGGTGTGTATGCATCTTGATTTATCATGACAGCTCATCATCGTGGTGAAGTCAGTGTGGTCTTGTCGAATAGGAAGTGCTGTACGTTGGTTGTTAATTTTATAGGCGCTGACACAAAGCCAGCTGATACACAAGCGAGTCAGTGCAATCGGTGTCCGACAAGAGGAATCTCTGCTGGAGGAGTCGGCTTCTCGTGAGGCTGAACTGCTGGGCAATATTTCTGAGCTTGAAGCAGAACTGCGTAGCACACGACAGAGTCTCGACCAGTTTCGTGCAGAGTCGGAACGTGTAAATGCATTGGCTACAGACCTCAGTAATCAGGTATGTAAGGATTGTTATCAACAGTCACTCACAATTCATTCAGCTTTGCAGCATTGGTGATAAGATTGTCGTTGATGGAATTGGTAATTATTTAGCTTACCGTACCTGTGTCTTTTTCTACAGTTGTGGCAGCCATCTTGCCCCTCGCCCCACCCCGAATTGATTTGAAACCCATTGTCTATTTGAAATGTAGGATCCCAGTGGTCTGGCACCTGAGCTGATGCATCAAGTATGTGACGTAACATTGCGTAACCTACCAGCGCCGGTTCGATGTATGTTTAAACACCACACGGGTATCTGATCTATAGACACTGCCATGTTTGTAATGTTTGTTTACATACCAAACCTGCTGTGTTTTGTGTCCGAAAATGCGATAAATTACGCAGTTAACTAAGTATTGATGATGAATGTGAATGACATTTGGGTGGAATTTAATGCAATGTAAGTAAAATACTGTTATATGCAAGGAGATGAGAATTTATTATACATAAACAACGGACAACAAATTGATGCCATTCACATGGGTTACCATCAGATCGGGGTGGTCTGCACCCGCCGATCTGGTCTATTGGACGTTTACCAGACCAGACGCCGATCAGATCCGGGATTTGAATCGGTTCTAACTCTAGTACACATGCACTAGTACAGTTGCCAAAGGAAGAATGAGAAATTAGATGTGTGGCAAATACTTGGTAGTTCTCTTTGTATCATTGAAAAAATTACAGTACAGTATCGAGTTAAAATATACTTAATGCATTCGTAAATTAATGCTATGTGTGGCATTGTGGCATTTAGGATAAATTTTCGATAAACACATAAGAAATTTAGTGGCAGTAAGCCTGGCTATGTATATTACCGTATATAGTCACAAAAGTAACACAAGCAGTAAGAAAAATGAAAAATAGCACAAATCACAATTTAATCTATTATTACCCTCAAAAAACTTTACAAAAATTGATGAGCCTTATGACGAGCCTTTTAATGTACAACATGCCTTCAGGAACTGCTGAAAAGTACACAACGCCTCAGTGGCAGCTGAGTTGATATGTTCAACTTCAAGTGCTTGTGCATCGCAGGTAGAACAGTTGGAGTCACAGAACAGACAAGTTCGAAAGGACTTCAAGGAGATGAAAATTCGTGAAGCACGGACAATGTCCGACTATTCTGAGCTGGAAGAGGAAAATGTTACATTGCAGAAACAGCTTGCTGGGCTAAAACAGACCCAGGTCTGAGCAACAGTGTTTAGCAAAATATGACTAAGTTGCATTATAGACTTGTTAGCGCGAGATGTAATATATACATCTCGCGCTTATGCTACGATGTCAGTGTCCGTCTGTCTGTGACGAAACTGCATTGGTGCATTATAGCTCATTTAGGTTTCAAATTCCAATCCCAATTTACCGTGCATTGCAGTCGCGGTGCATGCGTGCTCAACGGAAGGGATCATCGCCGGGAAGAGTGGAGGATCATCTCGCGCTATGCTAGCCACTGCTAGGCTTTCTTGTTATATTTTGTAATCAAAACTCATACAGAGATATTATTTGTCTGTTGTGACATCATGCTTGTGGCTTAGTATACCACCTGTAGAATAACTGTTTTAAATATTATTTATGGCTCATGGTGTTTTTGCTTGTGAAAGATGTTCTCAAGAATTCTGTTGGAACAAAACAAACTGATACTGCATTTTAGTTTTATCATTCGTTTTGTTTTGTTTTCCATGCTAGCTGATGCTATTTCTTTTATCTGTAGGTGGATTATGAAGCTATAAAACATGAAAATCGGCGGTTGAAGGAAGACCTAGATGATATGAGTGCAGAAATAGAGGAGATGGCAAAACTGAAGAAAATAGTTGAGAGAAATCTGGAGGAAGCATTGGCGACTATAGTTCAAGAACGTGAGCAGAAGCATGCTTTGAAGAAGGAGTTAGACCAGCGACTGAAGAATGACTCGCTGTATGCTCTGCAGTCGCTAGTGAATTTCGGTCTTGCTGATGGACGGCGTAACCATGATAATACGGGGGACAGCCCAGCTCTAAAACGCATCGAGAACGAGTTTGCTTCTGGAGATGGCCAGTCTGAGACGAGTGGTTCGCCAACGTCAGCTATACCAGAGCCACACAGTGTCGTTGGTGATCTCTTCTCCGAGATTCATGTTGCCGAAGTGCGCAAGTTGGAGAAGTTGCTGGAAGATGTCGAAATTCAGAAAAGTGAGCTTCAGGCGGTGCTCGATGAGGTTCAGAGACGACTTAGGTTAGCTGAAGAAGAGCTCGGAGCGAGAGATGCCACGATTGAGCAGCTAAAAGCACAGATTAGCAGCGCTGCTGCATCACAGCCTCTCGACAGTACCCCGACTGAAGAAAATCTCCAAGAGCAGATTGATGCTGTTCGCAGCCAGGCTGAGATGGAGATGGAAGGCCGCACTGCCGAAGAGATAACCAGACTGAAGAGCTGTACTGCAGAACAGGAAGAGAGGATTCGGCGGCTTGAAGCTGATCTTAATGTCATGTCGCAACTGGCCACTGAGATACAGGGAACCCTGAGCATGACGCAGGATAGCCTTGTGCAGGTGACGGAGGACATTGCAAATCTGTATCACCTTGTCTGCGAAGTCAACGGCGAGACACCAAACCGACTTATGTTGGAACACGTTCGAGGAAAGTCAGCGAGAAAAGATAGAAGATCAAAATCCACAACGGTTGGCACGTCATCCAGTCTTGTTTCCGGAGAAAAAGAGGGACAGTCATCTGCGCCAAAAGCATCTGCGAATATGCCCGATTTGAACAAACCAGGGACAGAACTACAGCAGCCGGTCAGCGCAGCTGATCGTGAACAGTCGCCAGAGAAAGACAAGAACAGCGGCACAGACGAAACTCGTGGTGATCCGATTGACTGCTCCAAACTGGTGGAAACGATCAACGATCAGATAAAATTCCTGCGTGGTGCAGTGGAACGAAGTGTCGAGCTGAGTCGACAGAAGCGGAATGAGTCTGGATCTGGCACAGAGGAGACGGCCGACATAGCCGAACAGATCATCAAGCTGAAAGCACTGCTGTCCGCTAAACGAGAACAGGTAATGCTATTATGAGTCGCGTTGTGTCAGTGTTTGACGTGATCATATGATACGGAGTCCGTAGTCATGTGACTGTTTCCAGATTAACCTGTTTAGCGAGTTGATACCTTGATTCAAAAGGGGATCAACTGCAGAGTTGTATATAGATGGTTGTCCTTTTTGCAATTATTGAGTTTCTGTTCTGACCATCAATAATTGTCTGCAAAACCTTTTGTAGCCCATCCAAAATGGGCTGGATTTGAATAGACTCCAGTAAATCCGCAGATGCAAATCTAACATTTGGCTTCTTGGCTGTGGCCAAAATTTTTGCCTGCATCAGTATATTGACGGTCCTTCCCCGACATGCTCACAAAATCATCTGTTTATGCATGGAGCTAAAGAAATTGCTGCAGTTAGTGAGTCATTCTTCAGCCATGCACTTTAGCGACGGAAATTCACTCGCTGCTCTTATTAATACGGTTGCATTCAAGTATAAAGCATCAGCTTGGTGTCTGTCTGTCTCTGTCTGTCGGTTCCAAGTGGTATCATCCATAAAACAGCATGTTTCTAACATTAATGTGGGCAGCACAGATTTGGCGCCACAACATATACTCAAAATGACTAGCACTTGATGTAGCCAGCATAATCATTTCACACTGTCTGTATGATTGCAAGTATGCTTGCTCTTTGGCTGCTACTAAATTTCTGAGATAAGCAGAATATATTTTAAGGATTTTTCAAAGTGCAAATTTTTTTTGTTACATTCCAGCTGTAGTCTAGGCAACACTAACAACAATTTAACATTGATTGTGAACACTAGTACATGCCTACATGTCGTATATACATAACAAATTTATATAGTGCCAAAATCATAAAAATTGTAGTGTGACTTGCCTGGGCAGTGGTCATCAGAATAAAATAAGGCATGTGTCTCATTCTTATAAATTTCACTTCAGGCTGAAGTAGGATCTGCTAAATCTGGCTAAAAACTTGGCGGTTTCATTATGCCATAACAGTGTTGACACTTCAGTGAATTCATTGCAGCACTGTTGCGGTTAGTCTCATCGAAGGCTGTTGTTAGTTTGGTTGGCTGAGTTTCACTGCTCAACTTTCAGGCTGACGGAATATTGATCTTAATGTGACTCCAACTTTTGCTCGTAAGACAAGGAGTGGACTGAGCATTTGGTAGCATTTGAATATTACTTTTTAGTGATCCAAATTTCAACACAGTTATCACATTGTCTGTTAATGTTAAGTTTAGTAATGATAAAAAGGAAGCTGTGATTAGTGCTTCTGATGTTGTTTGTGATAATTTTAGAGTTTATAGTTGCACAGAGAGTGGGCTGCTATGGGAACCATTGTAGTAGAGATGTTTGGCCAAAACTTTGTCCTTGGCTTTGAGGGTTTGGCTTAGGCGTTGAGCATTTGGCATTGTTTAACCATAATGTCTTGATTCTCTACTTACAGTAAACGAGTTAAAAGCTGTATGTGCTCATGTGCAGAACAAAAATTACACACAAAGTTGATTCTATGTTCCGTTATGGCAGCTATCTATGTTTCTGTCGTGTGTACACAAATGTAGATTGCGACATTACGCAGTGTGCTCAAGGCAAACAAGCTGACCGCCGAGACTGCACTGGCGTCGCTGAAACAGAAGTATGACAACGAGAAGGTTGTGGTTACGGAGACGATGCAGCGGCTGAGACTTGAGCTGAAGGCGCTGAAGGAAGACGCTGTCATGTTTGCGTCGCTGCGGGCCATGTTCGCCCAGCGATGCGACGAGTATGCAACACAGCTCGAGGAACAGCGACAACTGCTGAGTGCTGCCGAGGAAGAAAAGAAAACTCTCAACTCTCTGCTCCGCATGGCTATCCAGCAGAAACTCGCCCTCACGCAGAAACTTGAGGACTTTGAGTGCGACCGCGAACGTAAGAACCTACGGTCGCAGCCAACGCGGAGTGCCAGGCATGTTAATCGGCTCGGAAAAGTAAGTGGCAATCAGTTTCCGGTGTCGGTTGATCGCCGGCTTGGCTTTGGTGATGAAGGCGGTGGTGGACGCATGTTTCCTCTGCGTCGTGATTACTAATAGTGCATGTTTACTACCATTTTTCGTTAAAATAAATGCAAAAATTACAGTATGAGGGCACTATGACAAATGGTATTATGCAGATACAAGCATATATAAAATATTTTACATAAAAAAAACTATCATGTTATGTAAAAGAATTTACTATTTTTGTTTAGAAAGTAATTTATTTAAAAATCCACACAGTTATTGACTGCTCCAAAAAAGATGTGTACCGTACAAGCTCATATTTATGTAGAATGTCATATTGCCCTCAAGTTGTAATCATGTTGCGATTTTGTCATTCGTATAACCATTGTTTAATGTAGCAACAGTGCAGATGTTGTCGCTTGTACTGACAGATAACACTGCTTGTATTCTGCACGTGTTTATTGATGGGCTGGCTGAAAATATCAGTTGAGAAAAAAAATCAAACGAGTAATGAGCAAGCTGATGCGATTAATTTTACCAGAATGAAATAATGCAGTAAGCAGTGTAGTATGTGTGAAGGTGGGCATTGAAGAGTTATCGTAGGTGTGCCGTCCTTATCTTCGGACGACAACAGGTCATTAAGCCAAGGGACGTGTGTGCTTTGTTGAAAATGTACTACGTAAGATGCATACTAGAATGTTTAATGGAATAGCTATGATAGCAGCCTGCCGGTGGACTTGCAGAAAGTTACATGTAGCAGGCTTTTTGCCATCTAGTGCTGAGTGTACATTTCATTCATCAAATCAACAGAATACACTTTTGCCATGTTTCTTTCGTGATGACAGCACTGTAAACATTGACTGATGTTATTGTGAGTGTTGTGACTGTCATCGTAAGTAAGTAGATGTGTCGTTGCTCATCTAGTCAGCTGTCTGTGTTTGTTTTGAGAAATATACAGCCATTGTTGAGCCACGTCTGCTATGTCTGAGTCACCTCATCCAGCAGCTTGTCAGTCAGCTTTTTAAAGGCCGGATGCTCTGACTAATTGCCTACTAACAGTGTCAGAACACTGGTGGCAATAGAATGTTGATTTGTTAGTTCTGTTGACATCAGTTTTAAGCCGCAAGGTTGTGGACATTGCTCGACGCAATTGTTGCTATTTATCCATGGCAGGTGTTAAACGTGAACCAACAGTATCTTCCGTTACGCGTGGACATAAATATAAATTATATAAGCAGAACTGTAGCAAATCTGTCCGCAGTCAGTTTTTTTGTAAATCGTGTAATAAATGTCTGGAATAATTTACCACAAGATACGGACTTTAGCAGTTTTAACTTGTTCAA
>Ga0209782_1000330_pt1 | contig 19481 bp, 16 predicted proteins | sample WorMetmaBAHAMAS1_FD_187390 | JGI IMG/M metagenome (GOLD analysis project Ga0209782, IMG submission 187390) | Marine gutless worms symbiont microbial communities from Max Planck institute for Marine Microbiology, Germany - Inanidrilus... | ecosystem: Host-associated > Annelida > Digestive system...
ACTATATAAACCTTACCTTTCAACTGTCAGTGACGTCAAAGAGCAAACCACGACGTGAAACCATTACATTACAACGTTCACAATCGACCATGTGCTCTCAATACAAACAATAGAAACACTGAAGTGAGCGGCAAGCTCACGTGACGTCAGCGTGAAGGGATATCACTCACTGTAAGGTACGTTAATGATTTATGTATGTTAAATGCGAAAAAAACGGCGGTCCAATACTAAAGACTACCCCTTCAGCATAGTTTGGTGGGTCTGAACTGCCCAGACAGTTTGCAGGGTTCTCACTCACCTGGAAAACCTGGAAAACTCACGGAATTTTATGTTAGACCTCGAATTTTTGGTATGATTTATGCTGGTTTTGACACTGTAACGGCTGTATTGCGTGCAAGTTATTTCATGTTGCAAAGGAATGAATAGTGAATGTCAGTGATGAATGTCTCCTATTTTATATATTTCGGCTGCGAACTATGACTGATTTTACCTGGAAAATTCTAAAATTGGACTGGGATACTCCTGAATTTTTTTTCTTCAAAAAGAGTGGGAATCCTGATTTAGCAGTAAAGACAGTTTGGACCTAAATGCTAAACTGTCTTGTCCCAAGTGCCGATATATCTCGCACCATTTTTGTGGGATGTTGCTTGGACAACACTTTTAAATGACCATATAGAAAGAATGCTGTCTGTATTATCACTCAGCAAAACCTTAACTAGTGCACTTACATAAACCCCTTAAAATAAGGACTGACGGCAGCCATGCTCGGGTCCGAGAAGGGTCCATCCGTGTGTTGGGGTTTTTATTGAATTTTTGTCAAAAGTGGTCCATTTGTTACAAAATTTGGTACACATGATGCCACAGACAACATGGACATTTTAAGAGACTGTTATATGCTTTATGATGCACATGTGTTAAAATTAGACAGCTGTCACCATTGCTCAGTATTGCAGATGTAGGCCTATCAGGTGTATGACTAGTTCAAATTTTTAAAAAATATCCGTAATAACTGGATAACGGAGCCATAGTAGGAGCTTTTCTTTCAGTTGGATGGATCAGAGTAAAAAGTTTGCTGTAAGGATATCTGCCATTTGTATAAAATCGACAGCAAAACACCACTCAGAATGACGAAACTGACACATACTGCTGTCTTTCCTAAGGTTCTGCAGAGGCAGAGTGTACCATATGTATGCAAGGTGTTTGATTATTATTATTTTATTATTATTATTATTATTATTATTCTTTATTACGCCACTGAGGCAGCACAAACACAATACAATCATACACAGTAGATAATAAAACAATACAACAAAAGAATCATCCTAAATATCTAAACATGAACACGATCTAATAAAACCTAATTAAAATCCGTGCATCCTGAGCAGTAACACTTCAATGACCACGACACACTGTCTCTGAAACAAAACTGTTCCAGATGTGCAATTTTAACTCGTGTTTTGGGCGAGACAATGATTGGATGTTAAATTTAGACATCAGTGACTGCACATAGCCTACTTTTTGGTGAAGTAACCTACGGAGAACCACATTGGGACCCCTTAAAATACGACAGTAAAATAAAACAGTTTGCTGTTCAATAAGGTACTTCATTGGAAGGCATCCACAATACAATTGTAACACAGATGTACTCTCTCTCCAGCAGCAATTAAAAATTCGCCGAAAGGCATTATTCCAAAGAACACTAACAGTGTGGTAATCACTAGATGAAAAATTCCAAATCTCACAGGCATACGTTAACGTAGGTATGCAATAACTGTTAACCAAATGCACATTTCGACCTCTGCCCACTACAGACATAATATTATTGAAGTTCCCATAAAATTTTCTAATATACCGGGTGGGCCAATAAAAACTGTAGCCTACTCCTAAACGTACATTGATTTTTCTTTAAGCAATAATAGACTGATTGTTACATGTCAAAAAGCGATTAACTAGTTCTGTGTGTGTAAGCTAATATTTTTAATCTGTATCTTTAATATACAAAATTCGTGTAACTGTCTAGCTGTGACAAAAACCCAGTACATTATAATGACGTAATACTTTGTTTACACGAACTATAGGGGCCTATGTCGTTCATGTACGAAGCAAAATGTTTCGTTGAAACTCTTAAGGAAGAAAAATGATGGGTAAGCTAAATGAATTTGTCTACTTTTGGCAGATGTTGGTGCCCTAAAGTTTGGCTTTGGTGCCTTGCTACTTTTCAGGCTACTTTTTAAAACATTGATGGCCACTTTGGCGACTTAATACTTGTACAGTTTTTTTCTTCAAATTTTTTCAAATTTATTTGCCGACATAAAAGAACATTGAAACATGACATAACGCAGCGGATATAACGTCAGCCAGACTCAAAGGCAGCATGAACTGCTCTGACATAGGCCCTAAAACATGAAATAGTGACAAATTAGCAAGACATCACATAATAATGTGCCAAAATAGCCCAGTCTGTTCACCTGCTAAGTATGTCCTGCCGATGTTACTTTTACACTACTGTTCATGATCCCAATATGCAGAAGCATGGACAGTGAAACTTTGTTATTTTCCTGGTGGCTTGCAGTTGAATGTTGAAGTTCAGGTGTCGGATGTTATTAAATGGGTAATCGTTTAACATCCTTAATCACAGCTGATGGGTTTGCTGTACTGTCTATCTTGTGTGTGCAAACCTCCACCCTCTTCACACTATTTTAGCTTTTAAACACAGATACACTGTGCAGTGAACTTGAGCTGCCATTTTTATAGCATTACACTGGTTTACCGTTATGTTTTTATACATAGGCTAGGAAGTGTGAATATATTATACATCAGTTTACACATTGCCAATGAGATGTGCCAGTGTAGCTGGCACTTAAAGTAGCACTGATCACTGTAGCAACAATTTCTGCTAAAGTAATTGGTGTAACCTCGAATGGGGGCTTTCTAGTCACCAGTGGACTGAATAAGCCAGTTGCAGTGAATTAATATGTATTTATGTTGGCAGTGTGGTGGCACTTCTAGAGATGACTCCAGCATCAGTGATTCTCATGTGCAGAATGTGGATACTGAGAGGTAAGCAAACTGATGGAGTTATGGAGTTACTGTAAAAATTCAAATACAATACGCACGATTTTTACCACACGAATAGAGGTCCGGTAGCCAGGGTGCGTATAATACACGTAAAGTAAAAAACGCATATTTTTCACAGTAGTTTTATTGCATAAATATCAGTATACGGCCATATGTAAACGATTATTCTTACCAACAGTCATAGCATCACAGAATATACACTTTAATTACACATTCTTACTAGTATCATCAGCTGGTGGCAGTGAGCTCTTTTTAGCAACTCAACTGTGGACAAACCTCGTGGTGGCATGGGATTTTCCAGTGAGCCGTGGGTTTTTCCAGTGAGCCTTCCTCGGCTTCTGATTGGCTGAGCGACTCTGGTTAGCAGGACGTTTGATAACCAGCTTCATCGTATTACGCTGGCTACTGCAGCTGGTACAGCCTATATTATCACAAGGCCGGGCGATTACCCGCTGTGTTTTTAACGAAAACTCCAAATCTATTTATAGAGAGCACGAGGTTAGCTTCATAGCTTCATTCTTTGCCGTCAATACACTTATCGTCGCATTTCGATAAGTAAGCAAGTAAGGGAAGGAAACTGAGAGGAAACCGGGCTCGTGTAAAATTGCCGTTAAAAAGCGGTAGGTATTTATAGTGTATGTGTATTTATTCTGCAGATCGTCACCCGTCCTGCAGCGATTCAGCAAACAGCTGAAGATGGGTTTGTTGGACTCACGGGGTTTATTGGACTCGTGTCGTGAGGATTCCACAGCTGTATCACCTTCTGTCGGCAGATTGTCAGGTGTTCTGACCAGCACCTTGTCATCATCAACCATTGAGACTTGTCAGGGACATTTGTGCCTTACTGATAGTTCATCACCGCAGCATTCCAGTAACTCTCCATTACCGTCCAAGCTGTCTTCGGGTCCAGAGACGTCACACGCTCGGCGAATGGAAAAGAATATTTTTACGAGCATTCGGCTGACTGAAGTTACATCTGATGAGCTAACGAAGACTGACACCAGAGCTGATAGGACGATTCTGTCAGATTCTGTGGAGAAAGAAATTTCAGCGGAGTCTGGAAAATGTCAGGTTTCATCATTGTTGTTTTCTGACGGTGAACGGATGGTCGAAAGTTCGTCCGTCAGCTGCAGAAACGGTTCAATATTTGATGATGCTATTTCAGGTGACGTAAAGGCTGATTGTTCTGATCCGAGCCAGTCGATGAGTTATTCTGAAATTCAGTCTTCAGGTGATGCCATGAGTGAGGCAGAATTGACTTCATTCAGTCCAGAAAGAGAGGGGGATATTTTATTTGACGAGAATTGTAAGATTCCTGGTATACAGCCAGATGTCAGAGTCTGTGTCTCTCGATTGGATTCCAATGTAGCTGGTTCTATTGTACAGCAGAGTGGGCATCGAACTCAATCAGATGGTGACATTGTTGGCACAAGAGATTCTAATACTGACCAGTATCGGAATCGGGAAACTGAAAACAGGGAGGTGGTGAAAGATAACGAAGATGCAGACAGTAATTCCAGTGCCACGGTAGATCTGACTTGTGTAGCATCCCATCCCATTACACCAGTTGACATTGCTGCCAAAAATGATACGGAAGTGAGAAGAACACAGCTGCAGGCGTTGAATTTTCATGAAAGCAGTCCAGAAAAAATATTTCCAGCTGACTATATTGCACACGGTAGTATAGAAATTGCAAAGCCTTCTGTGGCTGAAGATATTACCGGGGTTAATGAAACGTCTGGATGTTGTTCACTCGTGAAAGAGCGAGACTTTGCACATCAGTGTCAGATGCTGAAGAAACGTCATAATTTGCGGCCTTCTCAGTTGGAAGATTGCCACACATTACAAGCGACATCTTCCGAATTGTGTGCAGATAGATTGAAGCCGCAGTTAACGTTGGTAAGTAGCTGCCCAATGCCTGTGTCAGTATTCTGTGCGCAGTCAAGCACGACGTCTACACCAGTTCCGGTAGCATTATTTTGTGCACAGCCATCCAGTTCAGCAACTCCAGGAAATGGCCGAGTGTCAAACGGGGACGTTCAACCAGACTCATGCGGTGCATCGTTTCCCCATTCGACAGAGGTTTCGGTTTCAGTTTCATATTCTCGGAGCGAAATTCCCTGCTTAATGGTGCAAGGTGATCCATCCCAGTTTCTGGCAACAGTTCGAGAAGAAACTGACAGTGCTGGAAGTGATGGCATTGGGTCAAAATGTGCAGTATCCAGTGTAATTTCATCATGTCATACTGTACGGAGTACTGGCATACAGCTTTCATCTGATATACCAACCTCCGATATGCCATTATGCCTATCAGATGGCACATGCATATCAGTATTGCCTACCCACAATCAGGAACTATCACAACAGTGTTCGACTGTTAGTCAGGTGTCAAATGAAAGCATTTCAATTTCACCACAGTGTCCCATCACTGACAGGCCTGAGATGGGCATTCACACAGAAGAGAAAAATTGTGTGGTGAGTAATGATGTCCCGGTATTAAAGTATAATATTTCAGATTTCGAACAGATTCCCGATATTACTGCACTCAAGGATGATCGCCAAATAGAAGTGCAGAAAGATATTGCTGTCACAAATGAACGTATTTTGGATGATATACCTGAAACAGACTGTTGCATGGAAGACGGAAAGGGTTTTGACAGGACAAGTAGTGCTATGCCAGTATCAGGTTATAACGTTTCAGATTTACGACAGCTTGAAGGTGACCACCAAACAGAAGAACAGAAAGTTGTTGTTATCACAAATAGTGACGAGGCAAATGAATGTATTTCAGACGAGTCGATCGTGTCACAGATACTTGCAGCCGATTGCTGTCGATCTGAATCACTGAGTGAGCTCGTGCCTCACTCGTTGGTTTCAGACTGTTCTGAACACCAGAAATGGCGGGAAATTGTTTCGCCAGCAGTCAGTAGCAAGCAGTGCTTGCATGTTCTGGAAGACAGCTCTGATAGTTTATCGGTAACTGCTGACAGTGATAGTTGCAAGTCGTTCATGGACATGAGGAGTTCAGATAAGGATCTGATTCAGTCCACTGAATGGAATGTGTCAACACCGAATCCCGGTATTTCTGGGACACTGTGCGAGGAACATCGTGGTGGGGATCTGGCTCTGGTCCCCAGTTATGATGCATGGATATATGACACCAAAGAACTACAGGACGTGCTCTGTTCACTTCTGAACTCATGCCACATGAATTCCACAGACCCTGACAACTCCTTGCCATCGAATGATGATGATGATGATGATGATGCAAGAAGTTGCTTGAGCTCAGCAACCGAGGTTTACGTTGAATCGTCGGAGGATCTAAAAGTTGACGATGTCAGTGATCACTGTGATAGTCCGCCGGACAAGGATTCGGACGGAACAGTTTCACTGCTGTCCGTAGTGCTGGATGGAGACGGACTAGATTTAATGGATTCCACTTCGGACGGCTTCCAGAATATCTACAGTTCACTGGTTGGCGCAGCTGCGATGGATACTGTTCTGTCTTCAGACGCCAACGAGCTAAATAGCAGCACATATTGTAGTAATGCCAGCACGGCTAATTTGTCGGCTTTTGCAGTTGAGCAGAATCTGACATCGCTGTTGGACAAAGAAGGATCTTCTGCGGTCATGGCTCTTGATGCTAATCTGGTGAAAAACTTGCCTTGCCCGACTGCGTCTGTAGCATCTCTTTGTGACAAGCTGGAAGATAGCGGTCAACAGGCGAAGAAAGATGATGAAGACGACTTGCACACCGACGTAGGCAAGCCCAAGAAGTCTGTTAGTTGTTACTGCAGCAAGCCGCATACTAGCAAGAAGTCATGTCGAAGTAGCTTAAGAATGCCGGAGAAACTGGCAGATGTTGATCCATCTTCTCCATTGCTGGCTTGTCGACCGCCGCCTCTGTCAGTTCAGTGTGGGACATACGTAACTGATGTGCATCGTACCTCAGATATTGCCGAATGCTCTGAGAATACAACTCTGTCATCTGTCAGTGTTAAACTCACAGGCTTAGATGTCAAAACTCTGAACAAGTTTCGCAGCAGAAAGCGAAAAGCTAGTGGCGTTTCAGATGCGGATAACGAAACTGATGTTAAACGTTTGAGCGGCGCTGATGATAAAAAATCTGACGAGGAACATCCGGCAGAGATTTCACCAGCAGCTAGTGAAACAGGTAAAAAACACAAGAAGTATACTTTGAAGTCATTTCGCAATGTTGACAAGATTCAAGTTATGCCTGGAAACTTGAGCAAGACATCTCTTGTGAAAATAGAAAAGAATACCTTCCGAATAAGTGCCTCACAGGTGAAGAAGCCCGTAAATTACACCTGTTCGGTGCTCAAGGGACAAACAGTGTCTGAAGAAAGACCAACAATGCACAGGATGCGTAGTCATGAGCAGATACAGCAGACAACGTTTACACTGGAACACACTCGGACCGGCAGCACAAGAACTGTTATACTGAGAAAGCCGACTTGTCCACCAATGCTCGGCATAGGAAAGCCGTCTACATCAAAGTCGACACCGGACCATGTCAGTAATAGGCAGCAGTCGAACTGCAGTCAAATTTGCAGTGATACGCAGCACGGAAAGAAAGAAAAGAAACGAATAAACAGTCCGGAAAAACCACACAGACAGTTTGCAGCAGATAACAGTGCCTCCGTGGAAATACGAAATGAGGTTGCCTCAGATGTGGAAAATGATACTGATGAAGAGTTCTCATTAAAGAAGATGGTTTTGAGAAGTGATCGGCATTCTAGCTTTAAGCAGAGTCAAGCTCGTAGTAAGAATTCCAACAGAGCTTCTCAAGATAACCGAAGTGGTGTTAGTCGTAAGAAGTACGGTAACGGAAATGATCGGAGTGTGTTAGATGTAGCAAGAGGCAGCGGGAGTATTGGGTCTCAGGGCAAACGTAGAAAGAGAAATTCACTGCTGGCACAGTTGGAGAACTCGGAGGGTTACGTTGCAGATCGAAGCGTCTCGCAGCAGCCGCAGCATGACAATAGTAGCTTGCTGTGGTCGGATAGTTGCACACTCAGCAGAGAGGAGAGAGCACTGCAGGTCAGTTTTGTTATTGCTAACCAGTCACATTGAAGCCATTTTAGCTGTTGTAATCGTAGTTATTATAACGGGTACCGGCTAGCGATGGACGATTCACCAAAGAAGAAAACGATTAGATTCAACTCAATGCCAGAAACGATTCGATAAATATGATTTGATTTGTGGCAGCTCAGTCATCAGCTCTGAGATTGTTTCATTTGTAAATGTAAAGCTGTAATTTGGCAACAGCAGTACAAGTAGCTATTTTGTGGTTCTGATTTTGAAATTTACAATTCTGTATGATCTCGTATTTTGCTATAATACTTTATCTATGTTTTAATCCTTTTAACAGAACCGGAAAATGCAGATGCAACCGAGAAACGGTGTAAAATGAAAACAGAACAGGTTTCACATACTGTCCAGCGACATCACGAAGCACATCTGGATGCACAGAAATTTTGTAGCAATCCCACTGCGGGTTACGGAGAACCCTGGACAACCCAGCTTCCCAACGTTTGTGATGCATTATTAAAACCAAAAGCGTCATTTCTGTATCTTGATGTATATGAAAGAGAGCAAATGTGAAATATTGAGATGATTTTCCTAGTGATATAATATTCAGGTAATATATCGATCGGGGCACATGTCTCCGTATCCACCTGAAATTGATGCCTGTGGTTGGCGGTTTAGCGCTGTGGTAGCGTCGTCCGTTGCACGAACGAAGTTGCTGAGCCCGGTTAGTGCTGGGATGGGTGACCGTCTTTGGGCGGGTATACCACCTCGGTATGTAACCAAGCCAACTAGGTTGACTCAGCCTTGCATCCCTCTGGGGTCGCTAAATCGAGTACCAGCCTTAATTGGCTGGGGTAAAGGCGGGAATGTCACCTCTGCCTGGTGGCAGGTAATACTGTGTGATCCCATATGGCACGTGAGTTCCCGTAGCGGTGTGGTGCTTGTAGCACAAATTGCTATACGCTTCCTTACCTTATTCCCTTTACTTATTTTACTGTGGATAGTAGGCAAATGGCTAGTTAAAGTTTTTTTTTTGCTGTATTGAGTTTAGCACGTTTGTGGTTGTTAAGTGTGAGTTGCTGTTTGCAGCGAGCGCTGATGCAGATACAAGAAATGGAAATGCAGAACTTGCTGAAGTCCAAGTCATCCGCGGAGATAAAGTCACATGCCGGTATGTGAAGTTGTATTACTTGCCTTGTGGCTTGGCTTATCTGCGTTATGGTTACGACAATGTAATATTTGCTTGAAACTGCCATGATTGCAGACTTGTTGAAACTACATGGTTCCCACTCACCTGGAAAACCTGGAAAACTCGTGGAATGTTATGTTAGACCTGGAATTTCTGGTATGATAGGTCAATTTATGCTGGTTTTGACACTGTAATGGCTGTATCACAAGCAAGTTAATTCATGTTACAAGGAATGAATGCTGAGCATCGGTGATGAATGTCTCGTATTTTATATATTTTGGCTGCGAACTATGACCTAAAGCACCTGGAAAATTCTAAAATTGGACTGGAAAACTCCTGTATTTTTTTCTTCCAAAAGAGTGGGCATCCTGAACCATTGCCCGGTGTCACCTCGATGGGCTTTTGTCCAGTCGTGTATTGTATACAGCAGGTATGGTAGTGAGGCTGTGCTCTTATTGTGGGGAGCAGTTGCTCATTCTTGACTGTGTTATGTTAACTTGCTTAAGTCTTTATTTTTTCTGATCTTTCGTGTTATCTTATTACGCAAAAGAATTTATACTTATCATATAACGGTGTTTGGTGAGTTATAAAAGATTTGTGACAGACATTAGTACTTGGGTCAGTCCATGTTAACTTAGCCAGAATTCTGAAACTACATTAGCTCAGGAACTGATAATATTTTTAGGTAATAGATCTGGATCCAATTTAAATAAACCCAGGAATTTTTATGGAGTCCTCTGGCTGATTCACTGAAATGTTATTGTGAAGATTTGAATTTTGTGAGTACCACCAGGATATTATGTCGTCAAATGTTTGACGACATTTGGCGGCATAATATCCTGGCAGATATTATTTTGAACAAACCAGGCCAGCCGTCGACAAACTTATACTTGCGGAGACTGAAAATATTTCAGTTTGATGTGGACACCGGGGACAGCGTGAACTTTTCTGTGATGTACCCTTAGTCTGCTATTAGGGGATGCAATCCAACGATGCAGTTATGATACTGTTACATTTTCGCTAACGTAAAATTTTATGGTGCCATGTTATACTTTAATGCACCATTCTGCTGTGTAGAAGTGAAAGCGAAAACTCGACAGAATTCTGCCACACGAGCTATCCTCACACGCAGTTCAGCTGTCAGAACTGTGACCAGCACTGCATGTGAGAAAAACAAACTGACAAGAAGGCTCGTCACTGAAACCACCTCTGAAAAGAAGTCGTCCAAAGTCCCCCAGAGGCAGTCGTTGTCTCAGGCTTGTGCTCGTCGTGGTTTAAAGGCTTATGTCAGGAGAGCAAGACACAGGTTACGTCAGCACAGTGCTACTTCACGGAAATGCCATGTTAGATCGGGCCGCCGATTTTCTTCAGAGACTCAGCCAACAACCGGTGACTCTATTTCCGAGCCAGCAGAGTGTAACAGCAGTACTGAAACGGCTGTCGAAGAACTGGATTTAAGTGCGGCTAAAGATGACCATGATTCTGCTCCAGCAGACTTCACAGAGGATACAAGCAGTACTTTGATGTGCACGGAAGAACAGGAACTGGATATAAATGTGGCTGAAGGTGCCTCTGTCACTGAGAAATTTGATGAATCTGTGAATAATGTTCCACCAGTTACCGAAGAACAGATTTCAACTGTGCCAGAAGGTACCGCGTCCGTGATGTTGGACGAACATGCAGGTAAGCTTAGTGGTGAAGAATCTGTTGAAGAAGTCGGTTTAAATGTGTCTAAAGTTGAATGTAGCAGAGAGCAAGAAGAAGTTGATATGTATGCGAATAATGACTCGGCGGCTGCTATAGAAGCGGTATCAGTTACAGCTGAAAGTGCTGAGTTGGTATCGGTAGATGCACACATTAGCAATATGGTCGGATCTGATGAAGAAGATGGTTTAACTGACTGTAGCAGAGATCCAGAGGAAGTCGATGTATGTGCGAACAATGCCGCAGCAGCTGCTGAAAAAGTGGTATCAGTTACGGCGGAAAGTGCCGAGTCGATATCGGTAGATGCGTGTATTAGCAATACAGTAGCATCAGTTGAAGAAGTCAGTTTGAATATGAATAAAGGCGAGTGTAGCACTGAGCCAATAGTAGCATCTGTGAGTGTGAACGGTGCCCTGGCGGCTGCGAAAGAACTGGTTTCATTCGTTAAAGGACTGGTTTCAGTCTTGGCTGAAGATACCCAGCCTGTGGTGTCAGATGAATGTGCAAGTAATATTCCGACGTCTGTTGAAGAAGAGGGTTCAAATATGCCAGAAGGCGAGTCTAACAAAGAGTCACGTGATTGTGTGAGTAATGCCCCAGAAACTCTTGAAGAAGTGGTTTTAATCGTGGCCGAAAGTACCGAACCGGTATTGGCAGTCGAATGCATGACCAGTGCTGTAGCATCTGTAGAAGAAGTGGATATGAATGTGTCTGAAGAAGACTGTAGCACTGAGCCAGTAGTAGCGTCTGAGAGTGAGAGTAGTGTTGCGGCAGCTGTTAACGAAATGATATTAACTGCGGCTGAAGTTACTGAGCCAGATGAATGTGCAAGTGATACTACAGAATCTCTGCGAGAAGTGGTTTCAGTCATGACGGAAGTTCCGGAGCCAGCGCTGGCAAATAAATTCATGAGCGATGCTCCAGCGTCTGAGGACGAAGTGGGTTTGAATATGCCTGAAGGTGACTGGAGCCATGGCCCAGTAGTGTCCTGTGTGAGTGGTAATGATGAAAATGCCACAGCAGCTGTTGAGAAGGTAGATTCATTCCGTACTGAAGACGGTGCCGTCGACGAGTCATTGCTATCAGCAACGTGTGTCAGCAACTCTGCAGCACCTGTTACGGAGGCAGATTTAAACTTAACTGAAGTGGTGACCAGTGCATCGGAGCCAGATGTAGTTGTGATGGAGACAGAACGGGATACGGAGACGATGGATGTGTTGCCAGTACCAACAACTACGGTGTCTTCATCTCCAGTTGATGTGATGGTATGTTCAGCAAACGTTTTATTACATATAGCTATAACATACTAACTGTATGCATTTTTACCTGCATGATGCTATACTGTCGCAGTGCTAGCTGTGGGCCTGTGTGTGTCTGTCACAAGCTGGTATTGCATATAAGCAGATTGAGCTGGTTTTTTGGCATACCGTCTTCCATCAACTTATCCTGCATTATATTTGAAAAAAATTGAAGTATCTCTAGAAATAGATACACGGACCGACTGACCATGCTGCATCAAGACATGCATAGGAATATCTTGCATATAGCACTCCTTGCAATACGGGCTAAAAATATCCACGTAGTCTTATTCATGCAGTCAAAACCAGATTATGGTTAGGGTCAGTAGGGTTAGGGTTTGGTTAATTATATTAATAGACCAGTGTCAAATTTGGCTTCTGCTTCAGTACTAATCTGGTTTTGACACCACGAATAAGACTTCACCAAAGTTATCGAGGTAGATGACCAAAACAGATTAATAACATAAAGGAAGATTTGAAAAATTAGAACGGGTATTTCAGTTGCAGTAGAGATATGAATTGGGACAGGGAGAAATGGAGAAAGATTGTACAACCTCTAAGAAGTAGAAGAAGAATAAATTGTTGCCATGGGTTGGTATTTCGACTGCAGATGTGGTTTGTTGGTTGTGTGTGATAACAGGAATGCATGGTTCGGCAAGATGTCATTGCTGAAAACCGAGGGAGTTCGGTTGTCACTAGCACAAGTACAACATTATTGTCGTCATTAGCGGTAGCATCAACAGCAGCGGGGTCGGCATTGATGAAGTCGTTCGGTGAGAACTTTGTGCAGTATATTCCTGCTGAAGTACGCAAGATCTCTGTGGATCATTCGACTGGTGAAACGGTCTTACACAAAGCTGCAAGACTGGGATATCTGGTAACTTTATGTTTCTCGTTATACTGTCCTTTATAAACAAAGTTGTTGCATTGTGATATCTAACACTTTTCATGAGCCAAACATGTCTTCTGTGCTTTGACACTAAAAGTTGAATGATGAGGTGCTGGCATGGTTATCTGTCTAGAGCAAGGTGCTTATGCTTAACAAAGATGCTCATGCTTTTTACTCCGAAGCATCTATGGTAGCAAAGTTTTTTCTTTTGCTTTATTTGTGTGTTTTATTATTTGCAGTGTTGTACATGTGTATTTGATTTCCAGTTTTTAGCGCAAGATGTAATATATACATCTTGCGCTTATGCTACGATGTCAGTGTCCGTCTGTCTGTCTGTCTGTCTGTGACGGAAGTGCATTGTGGTCACGGTGCATGCCGGGAAGAAGGGAGGGGTCGTCTTGCGCTATGCTAGCCACTGCTAGTTTTAAATTCTGTCAGTTGTCTTTTTTCATCTGTCAGTGTCGCTGCCATTACCTCAAATAGAACATAGAACCTCCTTGCACGTGTTGTCACTGGCTCCTTTCAGTCCAGTTCACATAATCTAGTCCAACGGCCCCACTGGCTCCCCATTGAATACTGTATCAATTTCAAAATAGCCAATGTCACATTCCGTACTCTCCATTTCTCTCAACCTGCATATCTGCACTCAGCTTTGCATGCTTGTCATTCCACTCATTCTCTTTGGTTGTCAACTACCAATCTGCTGTCTGTCTTATTTATCTGCACTTCATTTGGCACCGACAGTTTCAGCATTGTACATCCTACAGTCTCGAATTCTCTCCCTCCAATTGTCTGCCAGCACCGACACCTTCTGCCATCACCTCATGACGTACTATTTCCAGCAGGCCTTCCATCCCATTTAGTGCTTTCCTCTTGCACCTCAGATTCAGCTTCGGTTGACAGTTGTGCATGTTTACAAATTATATTTACTTACCTATAAAGTTGAGCAAGATAATCGCAGTCAACCAGCTGATGCCACTGCCATCCTGTCGTCTCTTGCCTCGTTAAAATCCAGAATGGTTTTCCCTTTTTGGTGCTTGCTTAAGCTTAAATTCCACGGGACTGACACGGACACCGACACGGACTTCCTCGCTGACTTCCGCACGAGGATCCTCGCGCGGAAGTCGGCGAGGAAGTTCGTGTCGGTCCCGTGGAATTTAAGCTATACCCAGATTGTGGTAGAAGAGGCCATTGAATGGGTGGTGTATGTTACGTGTGTACCAGGGTGTGGTACAGTGGTGCTGTGAACGAAGCTACGTTGACATCAACACACGCAACAACGCGGACTACACCGCGCTGCATGAAAGCTGCGCCGCTGGACACTGCCATGTCGCTCGTTGTCTTATTCAGTTCGGTGCCGACGTTCACGCTGTCTCACAACTTGACGGTGCAAGGTAGTGAACAAATTGAGTTGAGTGTTTTATGTCCCGGCGGAATCTGTAGTTCTTAAGTTGGGGGACCACCTACATGTAACTGTACACTGGTTAATTTGTACAGTGCAAAACAGTAGTGTTGTGTGTGAACGGTAACAAGTATGTCTCGACTTTGTATGCTTGTAGTTATCCACAATGCAACTATTTATTGTTAATAACATTAAGGTCGGGTTGCACCATCCATACTTAACTTAAGTAGTCCTTAAATCGCCATTGAAATGTATAGAGAATTAAGGACTATTTAAGTTAAATATGGATGGTGCAACCCGACCTGAGTGGAATTTGAGCACTATGCATCATTGTCATGGTTTTAGTGACCATTTTCGTGTAAACTTGACATTTGTTCTGCACTTCTGTGTAAAGAATCCGCTGAAGGATTGATATATCGATGTGATGTGTATACAGACCAATACATGATGCTGTAGAGGCAGATAGTCTTACCACAGTCCGACAGCTGCTGTGCGCTGGCGCTGATATCACGATGAAGAAATACTCTGGTGAAAGTGTGCTGCATCTTGCCAAGTCGTCTGAAATGAAGCAGTTTATTCAAGGTTGGATTACGTTACAAATGTCAAGTTTTTGAGGCTTTTTTTTCTTTGGTACCGTACTTTCTTACCATTGGCTGACATCATGTAGGGCATCTTGACCTGTGCGAAATCAACAAGCTTTTCAGAGAAACTTTGCTGAACAATTTGCTGAAATCTGACGTCTCTTGTGAGACAGGAAAACCGTCACTGAATGTCACACCGATCATTTTAGCAAAGACTTTGACAAACACAGAAACACATTCTGCTGTTACTGATGTTCAGTTTCAAATTAAGGTTTGTTATTAGCTAACCATGGCTTCTCTTTGCTTTACCGAATATAATTGCTTGGCTAATAATATAGAAACAAGTCAGATTGATAGCAGTTGAGTTCTGGGATCTGGTTGCTTCAGCGAATGCCATGAAAAATGCCAGATACTGCTGTGAAAATGTGATTTTTGGCAGTGGACATTATTGGGCAAAACTTGTTAAGTCTGTGGATTTGATAGCTATATATATGTGAGGGATACTTAGGGAGCGGATAATGTGCTATAAAAAAGGTAAAGTCTTCCCATACTCGTTACCGAGCATTGAGCCTGGAGCTGTGCCCGGTGTACAGGCAGTCAGCCCACAGGTAACTAAGCCGTCCACCCGGCGGTAGGCTGCCATAATTTTCTGCCAGGCCTGCAGTTACCTACACAGCTTTAACCAGACGGCACCACCCGTACACGGCAGCACACATGAGATTGCAGCTTAATACTCATTTATCGACCCTGAAAGGATGAATGGCTGAGTTGGCCTGGTTGGCTGGCATGTAGTGGAATGTTTACCGACAACAGTCACCATCAGCTGCAAGCCGAGCGTGGGACAGGGAAAGTTCACCGGCCAGAGACTGACATTCTGCCGTCGTACATCACAACCAACCAATGTGGGCTACATAATGAAATATTAAGGTCAAGCGCTGAACTAAGGCTTACAGACAGCTGTTGTTTGGTATTGGGCTGTGTGTGCATACAGGATATCTTGCTGATCTGAATGGAAGTCTGCTGGATGATGAGATGGAATTCCAGTGGGATTTTGAGACATCACCTAATGGTAATCTCTGAGTCATGTTAGGAAATTCTGTTGTTTGATTGAATGTACGTTAGCTGGATAATGTGACTTTTTGTGAAATATCACGAATGGGGATTAGTTTTGTGACATGTAGCGTGGTTACTTGGCAGGTTAAAACAGTTACCAAATGTGGTGATACTTTGGGAATTGTAGATTAGATTTATTGGAGTGCCACAGATCGGAAGCAAGTTTTCTTGTATTTCTCATAGCACTGTCACACTTCACGTTTCCTTGCTCCCTAATGACGTGAAAGACATACACTCTTTTCACATGAAATGTCGGCGAAGGATCCTTTGAATCAAGTGGCATGATTTTGTCCAAAACTCCGAAGTTTTCTCACGCATTGGTCTTGCACCTGTGTCTGACCGGATTACGAGTTACGAGGGGTCAGAATGCCACAGTCGGACGTGTGGCACGGCTGCCAGACAACACTCCTACAGACTAGCTGCTTAGCTTCCTGATCAACCAGGTTGACCGTGTGCCATGTGGACCAATCAACCTTGTCGTGACAACAACATTGGTCATAGTGAAAAGCTATTGGCCGTAGTCACTCAAGAGCAACGCTATGGTGGTCCGAGCCAACTATACGTTAACGACGACGATTATGACTGTCACACTCTGTGGCACAAACTCGTTTTTCATTATTTAATGTATTTTTCTATATATTTTGTTTGTGGAAAATAAATTCTTCTTCTTCTATTTACATTCCTCAGGTGGCGTTGGCGCCTTCACTGTTTCTATTTATAATGTGTGTGTGTACTGTTGACGTAGCTGATGAAATGTCTGACGTGCTGTTTGATCTTCCTGATGACGATGACGATGATAGAATAAACAGGTTCACCATTGAATGTTCTCAGCGTACATTTCCTCCAGTTTATTATCTCCAGCTGGACTCACGTACTGAGTAAGTACCACGCAAATAGCAAGGTAATAAACCAGTAACTAATACATATTGGGGGTACGTACGTAACCCCAAGACTTACAATTAAACATACTGTCTTGACGGTACTGTCACAAAACTAGACACTGCGACAAACACTGGTAACGTATTTTGCATTTCAGCCACGTTAGAAATTGTAATTTATACCGGTTTCGTCTTGAGTAAGTTTTAACTTTTTGTTGTTTCTTTTTCTTGCAATCAAAGTGAAATGATGTTTGTTTCGAGGTTTATACACGTCCACACACTATTCTATTGGCTGTTTCGTTCTACTTGAATCAAAATGAGACTTTTTTCCATGCTGTTTAATGTGTGTAGAGTTTATTATGACCAGTCGCAGTGTTTCATTTCAATTCTTTGTCAGCCATGTTTTTTTATTTTTACCAATTGTTAGTGATAATCTGTTTTTTATTATCAAGTTTTTTTACCACGGTGAATATGATGGTGTATTATTAAGAAATTACTATCTCATACATCCTGTTTAACACCATCCTACAATGTCTTCCTTAGATGTTCTTTCTAAGTCATTTAGACCTTTCCTTCTGTAACAATTCAGTCTATATGTATTGTTGTAAAACATTCTGATATAGGTTTGAAAGATGCATACTGCTGGCGGACATCGTTTCAATGCTCGGAATGACTCGAAAACGGTTCCTTTTGACACGCCAACATGTCGTCGTTCATCGAGTTGCATGGACTGACTTTGAGTCGCAGACTATGTTTGCAGACTTCAAGTCTATACGACGTAGATTGGAGCAGATGCAGACGAATGATGAACATTCAGACGAGCAGAGAGTTACAAGCATAGAGACGATGTCGGGTTCGGATTTCTCTGACGAGGACTGCATAGAAGTTGTCACTGCATCTCTGGACTTGTTCAGTATTCTTGGCATCGAAGTCATTCCACTTCGTTAAGCAGAGCTGATGCATTCAAGATGCTGATTTTGAAGGTCTGACTGGCCAGCACAAACTGCAGGTGCTGGTATTATCGACCCACACCAGAATTACAGAATCAGATTTAGTTGCGGACGTGTTGGATTATAAAGTCACAGCCTTGTACTTCCTAGTCATTCTGTTTTTAAGATTTTGATTTTTGCGTAAGACATCTGTGAGAGAGTCAGCAACCATTGTTTCAATTGGCTACAGTTGTGAACATGTCTTAGTCACTGACGATGTAAAGTACCACTTGTGTGTGCAGTGTTTTTTCGTCACATTTTCTGTTAGTTTTACTATTAGTGTTACAGAGTGCTGTTCAGTGGCACGGTGCTTGTTAGAATCGTATTTAGCACATATAATAACGACCTTGCGCATCCCATCTGCATCTTCCGATGGCGCAATGTTGTTGAGACTCACGGTGCGAGTAGATGAACATATTACTATCTACTCGCACCGTGAGTCTCAACAACATAGCGCCATCGGAAGATACAGATAGGATGCTCAAGGTCGTTATTATATGTACTAAATATCTGGTGGAGTCGGAGAAAAAAACAGCAGGTGATTTCTGTTGTAAAGGTAAAGGAGTCCCATGTTCACTGAGGAGGACCGTAGGGTGAGCTCCAGTTTCTAGGCAGACAGCCTGCAAGTAACATGTACACAGGTGCGTACCTGGCGCTGGTTGCCAGCATTCTCCATCAGGCCCGCGGTTTACCTTCCCAGCTGCAGAGCATCACAGCCATTTGGTACCAATTTATACCTGCTTGGTGACAGAGACACGTGTGTGAACAACTTGTCCAAGGCTGCTATCTGACAGCAGCACGGCTGAGAGTCGAACCTATGATCTGTTAAGTCGCAAATCCAGCGCCTTAACTATTACACCACTAGACCAGATTTAAGCAAGTTCATGAACATTCATGAGGCGTGTCCTTATGGATTTTGTACGCTGTGCCACTGAACAGCCATATTGTGTCAAAACTCTAGTCACTGCCATGTTTTTGTTGACTGTGTCGTAGATGTCGTTATATTGGAACTGTAGCTTGCTAACCAACAGTTGAAGTTGGGCAACTGGACCCCAAGAGTACCAATTGTTGCATGGCCTCGTATAGACACAGCCAGTTATCTGGGAATGTAATAATAATAATAATATTCGTTTAATAAGTCAAGACAAACCGCTCGACCACAACACGTCATATATATACACATCTGTCACGCAGGACAGGTATCTAGGCCTAGGCTGCCACGCAGGGCAGCCAATGGTGCTTGACCAGCGCTGGGCGGCCGCCGACTCAGGCCCAGGCCAACCGACCTAGACTCTGAGCCCGCCTGAA
>Ga0209782_1000331_pt1 | contig 19468 bp, 10 predicted proteins | sample WorMetmaBAHAMAS1_FD_187390 | JGI IMG/M metagenome (GOLD analysis project Ga0209782, IMG submission 187390) | Marine gutless worms symbiont microbial communities from Max Planck institute for Marine Microbiology, Germany - Inanidrilus... | ecosystem: Host-associated > Annelida > Digestive system...
CAGTTGATCAGTTGATTTTTTTGTATTTATCTTGTTATTTATTACCAGTATGTTATTTTGTCATATGATCAACAACATGATTGGTAAAAAGGCAGTCATGTATGTAACATTCACCACTGAAACAATTTTGATAACTGCATCTGCTTGGTTTTATCATAGGTCATAGACAAATATAGAAAAATCTAAATAATTTTCAATTCGATGAGAGGTAATGAGAAAGAAAATTTCAAATTTCTGTACATGTAGTTGGTCATATGACAAAACAGACACATGATAGTTCATGCGACCACACTGCATTGTATTTCATTATTTGCTGCTTAAGTTATAATTTTGTTGTGTAATCTATTGCTTGTTGTATTTATTTTTTCTGTTTGTTATTTCATTGTTGAAGATGACTTAAGAAATAAAGTATATGCATACATTATCTCATTATTTAAAATAAAATAAAAATAAAATTTTACAATTTAATTAATTTATTAAATTTACTTCTTGTTACTATGTATTGATATTCACGGATTCATATTCTTTGTATATTTTGATTATTGTAAGATGTGATCAGTGTCTGGCACATAAAGCTCACAGCAGATGAGTTATAATACATGCTGAGAAACTATCATACAAAACTGTCATGTACAGCTAACATGAAAATGATCACACATAATATTAGAACAATATGGTCCGTCTGAACGCTCCAACACTACAACATCGTTTGCTCTCTTTGAGGCCGTCTTGTCTGTGCACTGCATATTAGACAGGAATCCTAAAAAAACAAATAATACTTTAAGCAATTGTATAGACACACTCTGACACAATAAAATCAAATTATGCACTGTACACTGCAGCTAAAAAAGGGTGTCACTATACTGTTGCCTGTTATGCTCATCAATTTTGTAATGATTTCATAATCAGTAATCTACAGACTCACATGTAAAATCATCATTAAATATTCCAACACGTCTTAAAGACACTGTTACAACATTATGTCATAAAATGTCTGTTGTTGAAAACTTACACTAAGCAAGAACTGAGAGGAGCAAACTGCTCAGATCAGTTCATAAAAACAGTTAGTGGTCTTAGCATTATATTTAGCGGCCGTACAATTATTACACCAGCGCTGATAACAGGGAGAGAACTTCACACCACAAGACAAAAATAAATGAAATACAACACAAATAAGCATGCATTGTTAAGTAAAAATACCATAAAACACAAAATCAACACAAATAAAACTAAAGCCACGTTTAGTCGCCTCCTACGACATCCGGGCATGGAAACGGAGTGGGACTATTCTGGTAGAATGGGAAGGGATGAAAAGCAAGAAGATAGATGAAGCATGAATAAGAAAGGGAAAAAAGGAAAAGATACAGAAGAAGGTGGGGAAGTGACGGGATAAGGGGGGATTGCCCCGGGCCCACACGGGGCAAATTTAGCCATTTTATACCTTTGGCTTATACAACATTACATAAAGTGTGATCAGTTTTTTTCTATATAATGATGCATTTACAAGCCAAGTTGCTACTTGCCGGTGCATGAGCCGGCAAACAGTCTTCATGGAATGTATGACGACAGAAGAATACAACTACAGGACTTGCAAACTTAAGATCTGCAGCCAACAGCATAAAACTACGATTTACTTAATTAGTAAGACTGCAATAAATCTGTAACATTTATACAGTTTATATATTTTTTCCCAAATCTAATGTTTTCTGTTAGGATACAATCCAAGCATTAGAAATAAATTCATAATCAATGTGCACTGTATATGATGGCAGTGTAGTGGTTTAGTTGGCAACAATCTTTGTATGTTGTCACATTTCCACTTGTTTATGCAAATGACTTTAAACAGGACTTCTGATTAAATAAAGATTAGTAGCTCATGCATAATTTCTGATCATTGTAATTAACCCTGAGCAATATACTGCATTTTTCAAGATACTGACCCTGGAGAGGATTCCAGTAGCTGAAATGACCTTTAAAGGTCATTCAATTTATTGGCTATATCACCGTCTGATAGAGATCACAATGACTTCCTATCAACACAGCTGTATCATTTTCGAAAGACTGCAAATACTTCTCACATGTTTTTAGTGCATCTGATGCCAATCATCGTACTGGAAGGTCTCCGATATCTTCAGTGTGAGAAAAGTTGATTTGGCCTTTTTTGATACAATACTGGCATGTGATATACAGACAGACACCACACCACAGCCTACTAATATCATTCAAACTGCATACTTTTATATCAAAAACACAGTCATTTTATGGCCACTACGCTGATCAACCTATGTTAGCTAGTACCTCCAGTTAAGAACTGGAAGATTATGTTGCAGCAGTTTTACTGACGGCAACCACCGCATTCAGAACAGGGAGAAGAAACTACCGTTATCAATAACGATATACTTATAATATTGCAGTACAAGCATACTGTCTTCATACCATCGCACTATGCATTACACAGTAAAAGACAAAGGTGTTAGTGATTTACTTAATGTGTACATACTTCGCGTAATGATCTTTTCATGACACGCTTGGCACGTCTGATATTCTGTAACAACATGACAACAATTACTGAATTTGTTGCCTTAAAACATGACAAAAGATGTCAACGGGCTTGACTGGTGCACAACTCACAAGGAGTACTTGCTGGTCTTTATCACTGAGCAAAATTTCGTTGGAATCTCTGCTGTTTGTTATTCTTGCCATGTTCTATTGCTGCTTAGGAATACACATGACGGGCCATAGGGCAATATGTGAAAATGACATCATCCACAAAACCAGAAGTATATAATATATCACAGTGCTACCAGAGGACAGACCCGTAGCCATAGGCAACATATACAAACTAGAAAACCTAGCAGTATATTGTCACGCCTCTGAGTGGGGGGAGAGGGAGGGGGCTGGGGGAATTGTGCTCCCCAAAAAGTGGGCCAAAGTTCACCGAAATTTTTTAGGGATGCTACCCCCTAAGACCTCCCATCATGCCAAATTTCATCGAGATCGGTCAAACCAGCTTGGATATAGGGGTTGGTCAGAAAAAAATTTCCACACACACATACACACACACACACGGCATCCTGACTACTTGAGTCGCGACTCGCAGCATGCAAGAGGAGTGACTAAAAATTTGGTGAAGTTCAGCCATGTGGCTCTTGAGTTATAGCCTACAAACGGACAGACAAAACAAACAGAGAGACAAACAAACATACTCATTACAATACTTTGCAGCCCTCCATAAGGCAAAGATATCAATTTTGAGACTAAGCCAAGACTAAGACATAAATTATCTTATATTGGACAAATGCATGAAATCATGTACAAACAGTCAACATATCAACTTATGCCATCCAGTACCTCAGGAGGTGGAGGATTTTGTTGACTTTGCTGGAACAAACTTTTATTGCATGTATGCCCTTGAAATCAGCAAACAAAAAAATAATAAATGCAATTTCAGAATTTTACCATCAACATGTATTCCTTTTTTCTGGATTCGGACAAGTTTTTGTATCAGGTGATAGTAATCAGAAACCAGTATCTTGCGACATCCCTCACGAAGTGAAATCTACAGCACAACACATAACAGAAATATCACATAATGATTACAACTGCCTAAGAATATTTCAATTCTATTTACACATTGTATGCAGCTGCACTATTTTGCAAATATGACAAGAATTAACAGACAGTGGAGACAGGATTACAGGGTTTTGTATAGAATGGCTGGCATATGAATTTCCTAACAAACAGCACCAAAGTAATTTACAAATGTTGGTTAGTTTGCCGGTTAGAATTTACAAGGAGTTTTAACTCAATTTAAGTTATAGTGTGTTTTTATGCTTACACTTTATCATACAAACTTTACCATGATACTTCCACTTCTGATAATGGTTATGATATTATTGCAAGCCGAATGTTTAATCAGTTCATCACTGTTAATGTGGGAAAATGTATTTACGACGAGAATGACTAAGTTGTTACAAGAAGTCTAATGATCCTACAGACAATATAAAACTAAATTCACACAATAAGACAAAAATTATGTGAAGCATAAAACCTAGTGAAATACGACAACAACAATCAACCTGAAGATAATAGTCATGCAATATCTGGACAAGTGAGTTTCTTAAACCAGGTATTTCCAGTCCTTCGCGAATCTTCTGAATCAAAATTATTGGATCAACATGTGTACCAATGTTGTTCAGCAAGCCGGTAATAAATGCTGCACAAATACGACAAAATCTGATCATCATCAACACTATATGCGTAAGTGGCACAAGCACTGGTAATCAACACACGAAAATCAGAGTTCAGTTATTAACTCTTTGATACCAATACAGTTACATGTATTTTACACAAAATCAAAACCATCCTAATACAGAGCTGTTTTCATTCAGTAATTCTTTATAGTTTTGGTTTTTATACAATTCAACACAAGTCTTTTTTATTTGTAGTTTATACAGTTGATTTATCACTTTAGTTATTATATTGTGACTTGTGCAGTAAATGCACGATGCAAGGAATTAAAATTAGTTCTTGTTATAGTTTAAATTACAAAACCAGCACCAGTCACAACAGAAGGAAGCCACCACTGTACTGACTTGGTTTATCAATTGAGTACGTGATCAAATCTTCCCAGAGCTCTCGTTCGTTGTGTTCCTTACAGAACTCAATTGCCTGATTCACGTCACCAAGCTCATTCGTTATCAGCTCCAACGCCTGCTTGGTGTTGCCCATACGACCTGCAAACACCACAATATACAATAATAATCTACTGCTCTGAATTCTGAATATAAAGGAAACCATGATGTTGTTTAGAAAGAAAGTTGATGTTAAACACTGAGCTTTTTCAACAGTAACAAAATAATTAGTACCTCATTTCAATTAACTAAGTAAATTTTGTAAATAAAAATTAACAATAAATCAGTAGGCCTATAGATTTATCTGACTTCATTCAACATGTCCAGTAGTACAAATAAACAAAAGTGGCAAGAGAAAGCACACTGTAAAAAATAATGCCATATAAGTGAAGGGCTGGAAGTGAGTTTTAATAGCATCAAGACTTGTGTTAAACTGAAATGTAAGTAACAGTACTGTACTTTGATTGTTCAATAATTTTAACTAGTCAACAACTGCTGCATCTGTAACAAAGGCAGCTAACTGATCAATAATAAAACAGTCTGCTGCATATTCCAATAAACATAACAATACAGTTACTATCCACTGTTGATTACCGAGTAAAAAAACCATCTCTGGGTACAGCGAACGATTCTGGCATTCTTCAAGTGCTTTCTGCAGACAAATGTAGCTGCTTGAGCGCAGAAAGGAAAGAAGATGTGGACGATCATACTCCGCATACAGTTTCACTTGCTCGCCGTGATAATCTTTCCCGAGATGTGGATCTTTGCGGAACAGATGATCCAAATACTAACAGCACAGCAAATTAACACTATATCTAGGCTGTTGTGAAAGACACAAAAAATGTATGCATGTTATCTACTCACAGCCAATTACTGGTTGATTCTCTTAAACTGTTCACACACACGGTCTGTTCTAGGCAGCAAAATTTGGTAATGGACATGTTGTGATACTCTGTGGCTGGGCAGTAGGGGCAGATATGGCTTGTTCCATTTTCAGTATATCAATAATATCCAACATCGGCAAACAGACACATATCTCAGCAATGACAAAAATAACAGCCACAAAAATTTCTGCAAATACAAATCTAACTTTTAATTTCTAGTACTACAAAAACTCGTGGACGGCAGGTATAAAGTGGCAAGTTCTGCTTACAGCATGCAGGAAATATTGGTGTGGCTGCAGCTGCTGAACAACTTTGTCCACCTACACAGAAACAAAAAAAACTATAAATATCGCAGAAACTACTACACAATAGCACTGCAAGCATACTTGCTGGAAGATTCAGCAAAACAAATAACACTAAGCTTGGCAGATGCTGAGATAGCGCAACAAGTGATGCTTCCAAAGTGTAAAAGTCCAGATTTTTCCATACCCCACTGGTCTTCCTCAGTAAAATTCGGGATCACAGGATATTACAATCCGGATCAGCTTCAGCAAGCAGGTAGCCAAGACACTAATCTATCCTGTCATGTTTTAATTTTCACTTTTTGTTGCACAACATGTTGTGCTAAAAAGCATAAAAGTAACAACGCTTCGAAAATTGCACTTCTACACCACAAAAGAGAAGACAAAGTCAGTGTCAAACACACTCCGACACGGCAGCATTCCAATAATTCGTTGGTCACAAACCGGTATTTTGTCCGTGTTGTCAAGAAGCATTTTTACGGCGGCCGAACTGTCAAACTCCATCAGCATTACAATGCGGTCGCTGACCGAGGCAAATAGGTCATGCTGGTGAATCAGATCAAATACATTGCTGTGTCCAAGTCTGCAATAAGTTCACATGAGAGCAAAGTCATAACATTACATGACAAATGTTTTTCATTGTTGAACAGCGGTGCAAAGCTTGTAGTTACATAAAGAGCAACAAACCAAAAATGCATCACATTTTTTTATTCCTTAATAATTATCAAGCGAGTGAGCAACGTCTAACCAAAGCTTAGAGTATTCTATGAAAAATTATTCGACTCTTAGTATTTTCCACTGGATGATGTTTTGTCATATACACTAAACAGCCACGTTAACAGTCTGATCTTTTCCTGTGATTGCCCACGGATTGTCATGTTCATCTACTTACTATATATGCCTATTTGGTGGTTGGACGAACATGCGATACTAAGGCGAATAATCATGGTCTTTAACTGAGCTTATTTCTTTACCTCATGTAGATATACAGAGCTTTGTCATAGCGCTTGCTGTATGTATACCTGCAATTAACAGCCAACAATATCATCCAATTAAAGCTGCTTAAATGCTGTTCATATGTAGCAGACTAGTTCATCTAGTAAAAATGTGGCTTAGTAAAATGTTCTGAAAACAAGAACTCGTAAAGTATTCTGCTGACATCGTTGACAGCATGGCATCATAACGGTAGTTTTTCATACAGAAAGTGACAGTATTCTACAAGAAACATGGCAAATATTGTCTCCACCTCCACCATTTTTCACTGGACGTCCTTCCTGCCACCACCATTCCAGTTTCTACTGGCATGGGACAGGCACTCAGTTATGTTTAACTGCTCACAGTAGCTTGGCTGAATCAATATCCAGCATGATAGCATAGATGTCTCTACACTCCAGAGAACACCAGAAACATGGTAGGTTTCCAACTACTGCCGGAAGCACCTAGCATAATTCTGAGTCCTGTCTGTCACTCTTGGGGCCATCCATGAAAGATGTCCACAAAATTCTGGCTATTTGAGTCCCCTCCCATGGCTATTTTGCCAAACCCTCCTACCCCCCTTGTGGATGTCCGCTTAATATGGTCACACTTCAACTCAGTGGCCCCATCATGAGATATGAGGTCTGGTCTATACAACCAGTACACGTTAAAAATTGACATGTTTCTAGCTAAAACATTCCATACACACGAGATATTGGAGGCATCAGATGGACTGTAATTAAATCAGTGTGGCAACCACGTGTTTAGAGAACTAAGATGGCTCACTCAATAAAAGCTCGGCATTTTGCACTTTACTAGTCGTGCACACATCAGTCATTTCTTGGAACAGCAGTGTCAAGCAACTGTAAACCGTCACAAAGCTTAGTATAACGGTACCATTTGTGGACATCCACTAAAGCTTAAATACCCCCTCCCCCCATAATATTCACATTTGTCCACTTTTGACATAACCTCTCCTCCACCCTCTGTGTGGACATCTTTTACGGATGACCCCCTAGCAGCTACCCTGCTGACGGCTCTCACCTGGAGCTTGAGGATAGCATGCTGTTAGACAGCCTGTGGTGAGTTCCTGCAACCTACTTTCCAATGCCAGCTCATAAAGTTTGTCGTGGATAAATGGCGGTTGTAGTTGTTGTTGCTGTAAGAAATGCAAGAATGGCACATTGCAAACTGAATACAGAACTAGAAAACTGTACTGGATTGAGGATCGAGGCCCCACCAACCGTGTGGCACATTTCAACCTCTGACCTTGACTTCTGAAGTCTGACCTTGACCTCTAACCTTGACCTTCAATCCCATGACAGCAATGGTCATGACTCATGCACTTGCAAAAGGTCAAGGTCAAAAATGACTCGGTTAAAAAGTTAGATATGAAACAGATAAATGGGCGACTGCATTACCTCCGATGCTAACGTGGTTGGTAAAAATAAAATACAACTCACAGCTGTCCGAGTGTTTCCAAAAGAACTTTGTTGTGTCGATCTCTGTCCAACTTGTCCAAGATGGCATTGACAATAATATCAATGCGATATAAGTATGATGGCCACGACTTTATTATGTCATACAATCGCTGTGCAAACACAAATATTAGGATGTATCTGTTTCAACTTTAGCAAACCCATTCCAGTTATGTTTAGATCATTTTAGTCACTACTATAACAACTCAACAGCTAACAATCTTTATCTGCTACAGTTGACTGTATATTTTGTAGAACTGCAATGTTTTAGTTGTGTGTATTACTGAGTTCTTCTCTTGCATACACAGCAATGTAATCATTTTACCTCGTGATTGTTTTCAAGAAAATGATTAAGAACCATCTCATAGATGCTCGTGTCTAAAGTTGGTTCACCAGTTGGAATGTGTTTTGCGATTGCCTACACAGATCACAGCATCACAAGTTTAGTGTTATTTCAGTTCCAGTTATCAAAATATCACTGATTACAATGTGCTAATGATCAGAGTTGACAACCACCCACATATTTGATTTATATTTTAACTAGAAACCTAAGCAGTCATATCAAACTGTATAACCACGCTGGCAACACATCTGACAACCACGTGACCTTGACCTTTTGACCTTATTGTCTTAGCATGGCTATTGGCTGTTATGGACTATATGTCTACCACGTCTGGTGTTGATAGCTCAAGTAGTTTTTCTTTTAGAACACAGACAAACAAATACACCGACACACACTCACACAGTCACAAATGCCACTGATTACTCTACCCATGCATTGGCCACTGGTGGCGTGGGTAAAGCTCTTAAGCATAACTACATTAATTAGTATAAGCTAACAACACCAGTTCTTCAAAGCCATGATCTACAACATCAAGAGTGTCAACGTACTCCAATTTGCTGGATTTGTGCAAAGCAACAGATGTGTTCTTCCCACATTTCCTTATTCCGGCCAAGAATCTTTCGACACAACGCTGCAGCCTGTTCGTACTGCTTTTCACCAATCAAGTGACTGAAGTACTGCAGACCGATGCCCTGCGGAATACAATAAATACAACTTCTGTGAGAAAACTGACATTAAATAGAAACACAAAATTGCTTAAATGACACATGTACACTGTGTTCCAACAAAGGAAAACACTGACTTCTATAATTTGAAGCACACCATGACGGGAAATAAAAGAAGATGGAGCACCTGACTAGTGTGCTTCTTCAATGATTTGCTGTGCTCTGCAGCTGCCTCCATTGCTTCCTACAACATATATCACATAATCTTGAAGTTCAATAGCTTGGCCATTCTTATTCTTATTACTACATTGGTAATGATAATAAAAAATTTCTCAACTGCATTACAAAACTGTAAGTGAATAACGTCTATTATGTCAACATTTTAATAAACTTTGACAATCTTCTGGAACAGTTTGCACTAAAAAACATATGACTGTATGCAGAATATCGACTCTGCTTCATGATTTTCAAACAACTTCTAACGACAAAACATCAACACAACTGAGTGCATAACCACTGGCTGCTTTTTTCCGCAACACAACGAAATAAAATGCTCACTGAAGCATCATGATAATGTCAAACTAAATATAAATGTTTCCACAGTGCTCTCTGTAATTTTCAGGATGTTCAATGACTAAATCGATTATCTAGGACCCTCTGTGGCCTTAAAAAATATATGGGACTTTTGAAAACGACGTGTGACAGTCCTCTGTTCAAGCCATCATTTTTACATGCTTACTATGCTGTAAATAAGATACACATAGAACTACCAAAGAAAACTTTTGAGGACCTGGAGCAGTGCTATATTTTTTACAGAGGAAAGGCACAACTTCAGCAACAGTGAAAGAGTGATGGAAAAGGCTAAATAGAGATAAAGCCGACTTACCACAAACATTTCATGCTCTAACAGCCACGTAATGTGATCATCCTCGTCTCTTTGCCGAGCAGTGACAATGTCTTTAGGGCTCACAATGAAATACATGCCATCGTCAGGCAAGCATTCTACACACAAACAGCAGTTTGGCTCCACAGCAATGTGAAAAGGTCGTTGAATAAAGAAAAGATGCCTGAAATCCGATATGCAATGAACCCAAACAGTAAAATATGGGCCAGTTTTATCTGCATTAGTATGCTGATAACAAAACTGCAAACCTCAATCGGCTGCAACCATTCATTTTTTGTTTTTATTGCCTTGTTTTTCACACTCAAGATGGGTTAAGCTATTCTCAAAATAGCTGAGATAAGCAAGGTTTAACGTCCTACTAAACACACTATAAATCATATCGGGGATGGGTTTTATGGGTCAAAAGACCCAGCCAACAGTGTCAACAGGTTCATAATCTAATCTAAAAGTATCCTTTGCAACAGATAATTTAATTTTAACAGCAAGAAGTAAAATGACTTTTGATCAATAAACAGTATCCAAGAGCAAAATGTTAAACATGACAAACTAGCTTTCTTACAATGGCAGTTCTCTAGCACTGAACCACTATTATATCTTATTTCTAAAATAAATAAAAGCAACAGATAACGAAATACTTTTCTAGAAGTACCTTGCCTTTATCTGAAATATTAGGCTTTAAAATCTACGACAAAAAATTTTAATTACATCCCTGTAAATGTCTGTATTTAATAAAATTAATCCATGTGCACAAGGAGAATAAAGTACCAAGATGGTAGTCGTTACATCTGTATTCCTGGAACCCACGAACAGACAGTGCATCATTAGATATTTCTTCACCATCAGTGAGACTTATAAGACGCAAGTGTGGACGATTTGGTACATATTTTCCCTGCAAACCAAATTTATTAAATAAATCCAAAAATACATTACAAATTACCAAAAACCAACAAAGCAACATTAATAACATCCAAGTCAAAAATTGTATCCTTTTATTTCATAACAAGACTGTTATACTGTTTTCTATTCTAATAGCTTTTTGGAATTCATGATAACTCAATGAATTTCCAAACAAACTTAAGATGAATTGACCACATTAGTGATCAGTAAGTTGGTAATGATGCTCAGTTGTGACTCGAGAAAAGCATGACACATTATGGTTTTAGTTGCTGTCTCAGATGTACTGGTTTGGTTTTCCTAGAGCCACAATGTACATGAGGATGAACAAGCCAAGACCGAGGCACTTACCCATGAGACTGAGGCATCTGCCAGTTGATCTGAGGCAAGACCAAGGCATCCAAGACCCAGGCATCCAAGACCAATCAGCAGCTTCATCAACTGGTCCCTATGCTAATTTACCAAATACAGTTATGCATACTTTGTAAAGAATTTAAAGAAAATGGAGACTGCACCTACCTCATCAGTAAGTTGCTCCTCATAAAGAAGAATGACAAGGTATTCACCGAGCGGTGCCAAGCCACAGACAGCATAGTCAACTGATACTGAAAACACTGCACACAAACAATGACACATAATCATAACGTTTCTGATAACCATCAAACATTAATTATTTCAACTTAAATTACAATAAGACCACAGCAACAACCAATTACTGTCTGCAATGGAATGTAGTAATGTTTAAACAATTTGGCAATCAATCTTGCCATTTTACAGCATAAAACTTTACAGTAAGAGTATCAGCATACACTTGCATGTATGACGTTAAACCAATAATGCTTTAAAAAGTAACAGTAAAAATAAATTTAAGAAAATCATACCTATTTCAACATATTTATATACAGAATTAGGATCCTGTTCAGCCTTTGCTCCAAATCTGACAGCACATACCTAAGCAGCACAGAACTGATTACAGTTTAAGAAGTTTACCAAATTACAGAAAAGCCGACAACAACTGTCAGTTGTAACATTCCTAACCACACTATCACCACATCCCAATATACATTTTACCACTGTTTGCCAGGTAACCTAGGGTTATTCATCCCCTACAGTTGTCTTCCTCTGCTTGTTATAATATACAATGACACCCAGTGGCCTCAACTCTTACAACATCTCTGAGACTATGTAAAGTGCTTCTGCAGTGCATTTGCGACAATGTCACTGTAATCAGTACACAGTTAATACAACAACCCATGAATCAGGTCGACCCAGCTGAGGTGGTACCAGAAAAACATTACCTCATCTTTGTAGTTATTAAACATACGAAGTTAATTAACTACCTCCATCTCCTACAGCCCATAGCATTTTCACTGCACAGTTGTCAAGCCTGGCAATCTTTTCCTATAACTTTGCTTCATGTTTTCGTTGGCATATCTCTAGGTCTTACACCATTCACTTCATAATCCATGTATTTTTTTCACCCAGTCATTCTCATCCTTACTCAATACATGCCCATACCATCTCAACCTATTCCACAGCATCATTGTAATCAAAATAACAACAAATATACAATTTAAAAAAAACAAACTAAATCACTGCCAAACCTTTATAGATTTTGCCCATCCAATGATCAATGTTGTTTCATCCTTCCAGCATAGATTGCAACGGCAGACATCTGTACGGACACTAGCAATCACAATAAATGAAAACGTGAAAACTTAAGAATCGATATCTTTCATTATTGCTCACATATGATTGGCATTGTTGGTGTAGCATTTCTTTTTTGAGACAGTACTGTAGCTCTGTAGCTTTTATATTATTTTGCATTAGCACAGTTCTGTTTTCTAAAATAGATGACAAAAACTGTGTTTTTCACTTCTGCATTTCATAAATATGATATATTCATTTACTAAATTCACAACTCCAGAAATCACACAAATATACTAACTGACAGGAAATGAACTGGGATCACTGCATCATGTAACGTTATGCCCACAGGTGGCAACAGGCACTAAACTATAAACTGTAAGTAGAATTAGCTCGTTCAAATTGCATCAGTATACTAGCACATAAATCTGCACAAAAAATAATAAACTGAGTGTCACGAAAACTACTCACTCGCGGCTATCACGACCAACAAAAGTGATTCTCTTTCTGTCTGCCATATCATAAATTTTGACACCCTAGTACACGTACAGGCATGAACAAACTCACAGTCAACAAAGAGGAAAGCACAGAAACACTTATTAAAATCTCTGCACAGAAATGAACACCAATAATTATATGGGCAAATCAATTTAACAGATGTGACAACAACAGCACAACTATCCAGCGAAAAGTTTAATTATTACTATCTTGAATAAAATTAAATAAATTGAATAAAAACATATATTGTACACGAACAATAATCATACAGATACAAAACATTCAGACTACTAAAGAAAACTGTTTATGGTATGAATACAACAAAATGTTAATAATATGCATTCAATAAAACAACTGTTTGTGTATTAATTGCCAATTACATACCAGCTCATTCGACCAAGCAATTAAGGATCCTTTCCACTTGATGTTCTTAATTGGCCCTTCACCTTGATGTAGAATCGTTGTTCGACGCTGACTAAGAAAAGTTTTCTCGTTCAAGATCAACTGCAACCAAATAAAATAGAAATAACGTGATCAAGTGGCAATACATCAAGCATAACTACGATAATATTTTCAAGTCACAACCTGCTCAATAGCAACTTTTCACGGATACATGGGTAAGCTGGCACCAGAAAGGTGAAACCGTTATTAACTGCAGTGAAAAAAGAGACGATAAGGCTGTGTGATTGACCGAGTTAAGGTTTTCCTCCGTCGCAGCACTAAACAGGTCATTTCAGAGACGCTCTTCCCAGCCAATCTCTTGGCTAGTACCAAGAAAACGAAATTAAAACCAGGAACAACAACCTCAAACAATATACAATAAACCTAGGCTAACACAAATACAGAATCTAAGACAACACGAGCAATCACACATCAGGTACACAAAGATAGTATAACACAAAATAAAAAACTAAAATATCACATTTGGTCGCCTCTCACGACATCCGGCCTGGAAATGGAACAGGCCTATTCTCAAAAAAAGATAACTAAGGAAGTTATGTAAACTATTTAGCACTGAAATCAACAAATGATCCCTGGCACATTATTGCCACAGAGTTCATACAAGGCCTCTTGGTTAGCATGAGAAACGACGATAAGGTGGGAATGGCATCATTTGGACCACATACTTATAATCCATACTTCACTAAAACAGATAACTATGCCACCAGTTAAATTTTACAGGCCAGCTGCTCTTCCTGATGTTCAACCAACAGTGTCAAAGCATTGACAGCAATTCACTATTCAACCTAATTTATTGCAATAAATTAATAACAGCATAATAAATAACAGCACTCAGCCACAGAGCAAATTACTCAAAGACATTAAACACCTAACGAAAGACAACAACAGCTGGTAACTTGCACCAAGTGGCATGACGATTAACAGTGAAATGCACGACAGCAGAATCAAAAGCGTGATAGAATGATAGTAGTACATGCAGATTGCCAATGGTGATGGCCAGCTGGACTAAAATTTGGCATGCAGTGATTGTATTATATTTAACTGAAAAAGCTGACATCATCTTTATACTACACGTTTACAAACAGAAACAATGTAAGGTTGTAAGCCTAGATTTTCACCTGCGGCAAACATGCCACGTAACCACAAAGAGTCTCTTCCAGAACAAGTGCAGAAAGAAATCTTAAGAAAACACGTAACAGAGGATTATCTTAAAAATGACCCACAAAATGTGGGTGGTGGAGGCAAACATAGCAGCATATAAAAATATCTCTTAAAGTTCAATAAAATTATGATGAGAGTTAACAAAATAATCATCAAACATAATTTTAAAAGCAAATTTAATCAAATACGAAATTTAAAAAAATCAATCATGGTATGGTAAATTAATTAAGCACTAAAAATCTAAGTATGTAAGTACAGGCTGACTTTACCTTGTCATCGCCAGTGACAAACTGCTTGCCACTGCCAGAGCGATAAAACTGCGGATCCAATGCAACGGCCTTTATTGGTCGATCAAAGTTAATTGTCTGATTGTTGTCCGTGGAATACAAGCCATTGATTACAACCTAATGATGACAATGTCAAATTACAGCATGTAAACAGCGACAGAAATTTATCCACTCATACATCCTCAATCAATTTCACAATGATGAAAGACAACGACACTAAAGTCACAATTCTGAAACAAAAGTGAAAATATTTCAATCAATAGTATGCATGATACCCATAGCCAAGTCAGTCATTAATTACTGAATAATGCTAATAATTTGATTCATGCAACACATGATATAACTAGGCTAAAAATGTCCCGTAAAGTATAGAAAGTATATCTAAAAATATGTATTACAATTACCAATAATGTATTTAACCAGCTTTCCAAAAAGTATTATGCTTATGAGTACATAGCTGTTACAGCCTGTAATGACACGAAATAAATTAAACACTTATTAGCTAAATTACAAAATTACACAAACATACCCGGCCATCATCAGAGCAACTGGCCATATAGTCACCGTTTTCATCAATACTGATCTGGTTAACAGTAGTTGTGTGCTACAAAACAAAGATTATTACATGAAACACATTACTTTTACAATCCAAAATCCCTGAGCCTCAGATTTGATTCATTCTGTCTGTTAAAAACATTCACGGCATATAATTTCAAACTTCACCAAAAAATTGTACATGCATTATCACCTCCTGGAGACAATCTGTTTGGACGAAACAACAGATTAATAAAAATGCTACTACACTACTTTTACACTACTTTCAAAGCATTAGACAATCTACATTACAAAAAAGGAAACCTATGACACCAAGTCACTATCAGGCTGTTGCTGTTGGTAACTTTTAACCATGGCATAAGCTTTGATTTGATCAAATCATCAGATGGTGCAACTTTTGTGAGGCAAAGACACATACACAGGCTGAGAACACCTCAGTTTTGGCCTCATTTTGGGTCTTGGATGCTTGGTCTTGCCTTAGATCAACTGGCAGATGCCTCAGTCTCATGGGTAAGAGCCTCGGTCTCGGCTTGGTCATCCTCATGCACATTGTGGCTCTAGGAAAACCAAACAAGTACATCCGAGACAGCAACTTAAACCATAATGCTGCTGCTGACAGTGGTCCATGTGTGACTGTTGGGCAGCAGCAATGTCATACTTTTCTGGAATCACAACAGAGCATCATTATCAACTTTGATCACTAATTAATTAACCAAGTCACCTTGGAATGTACAGCCAAGCAACTGGCAGCATCTCAACTCAGAATCGCTGCGGGATCATTACCCATTACCAAAAACACCACAAAATAATAGTTAGTAATTAGAACATACAGCCGGCAGTTCTTGACTTCGAATGTTGTTGCCCAGCACATCAAGTATGTAAATCATTCCCCAATGTGTACCAAGAGCAACAAACTACATAGCACAGAAAAACCACCAACAATCATGATATGCACGCCGAACTGCAATGTCAATTACCTCAACATAATCTACAGTAGTAGCATCAACAACATGCCATGTCACCATTACTTGCATCTTGGTGGACATTTTCAACATGGATTGTGGTTAGTTGGCGCCTTGGTACGCTTCTTCTACTTAGTCCAGAACAAAATACCCGATGGCACAAAATAAACGTCCTAAATTTTGCTTAACTATAATGGCGCATATAATTTCCTTTTGCATATCGGTGGATTGTACGTACTGTTATATATTTATAAATTTCAGTGACATCATTAATAACATCACTTAATATTCCTTAATGACATATCCAAACAATGATTTTGTCTTCATGCAAGACAGTGCTCCATCACACCGTCCCAAAGCAACACGCCCGATTTCATCAGCTCAGAAGAATGGACATCACATTCACCAGATTTGAATCCGCTAAATAGTATGCACAATCCCCATAGCCAACTCAGTCATTAATTACTGAATAATGCTGAAAATTTGATTCATGCAACACATGATGTAACTAGGCTAAAAATGTACTGTAAAGTATAGAAAGTAGTCTAAAAAATATGTATTACAATGTACTACAATTATTAATAATGTTCTTAACCAGCTTTACTACTTTCTTCTGCTGGCATCACGCATTACACACACCAACGCTCACTGCCAGCAGTTAAGCCGAGTTTTTAGAGGTCAAGTACTCAAATTTGCAACGTGATGCTGTGCAGTTTTTATTGAGACAATTCCATATGCAAATGTAGTAACTACTATATGCCTTCCTTCTGTCACTTGTGCCTGTCTGGTGTTAGACTGTTAGACAAGGAGCTATAGAGGATAAGCAGGCTAGTTGCATCGCTTTTTTTCAGCAACAATCAACTGCCAGCCACAACAACTACTCTTTTACCTTCATTTCTCTAAAAACACTACTTTCAAAAGCATCGGACAATCTACATTACAAAAAGGAAACCTATGACATCAACTCACCTTGGAATGTACAGCCAAGCAACTGGCAGCATCTCGACTCAGAATGGTTGCGAGATCATTACCCATTCGCTCATACTTTAGCTGAGGTTCAACCTATATATCACACACAACATCTTCATCAAACTCATCAAAACACGTGCTAAATATACTACCGAGAACATTAGCTATTGCACAGAAACAATGTAACAATCTACTTATTTCTTGCATACAAAAATCATCAGAATTGATCAGTCCCGTGTAACATAAAACAAAAGCATTGTAAGCATGCAGAAAATTTACTTTACTTTGTGACAATCTGACAGACAGACAGACAGACAGATGGATGGATGGACGAAAAGACACACGATGACAGCATATTCCATGCTAGCATGCAATGTGCAGTAAAAACTTAAATGCTACAGCAGTAAATGATGCAAAACTACAATAAACTGGAAAAGTAATACCATCATGCAGTATTGTTTGCGTGATCCTAGGTTTAGCTGTTTTGCCACGATACCGGCATTTGACAGACAGACAACACAGAAACACATAAAGACAGCATATACCATGCTAGCATAGCATAGCACATTAAAAATTAATCGCATATCACACACATCAGATAAACTAAATCAAATCTACATGTCCACACCAGGTGTTATAACCAATCCATGATACTGAGGTCTGCTCAGGTTCAGAGTGAATTGTGTTCCACTCCTTCAACATGTTAACTCAATGGGTATAACTGAAAAAATATCACACAATATTACAGAATGTAATTCAATTATTATAACAATTACCTCCTCTTCAATGTCTAACTCCTCATTTGATCCAGACTGAGTGCCATCAGCATCCTGCAGACAGTATACACATCAGCAATTCAGCATGCCCATTAGTGAGACACCCTTATGAATTTCTGAAGTATAGGCCTATACTTCAGAAATTCATAAGGGTGTCTGCATTAATGAATCCAGTTAAACAGAGACCACGTTTCTTTACCACACAAACGGTGGATAGCCATTTTTTTGCCCTCTCTCATAGTGCATGTGCACTGCATGGTAAATGGCATAGTGCGACAATGTCTACATGCTTGAAAAAATGACCAATAACTCACCAAAGCACAGTCCACACAATACACAGCGGTTTTCCATTACTCATTCATTGTGCATCTGCATGTTATATACTGAATTTCATGAATATGGAATCATTAGATGTGTTAAAAATAAAACTACATTAAAATGTGCCAAAACTGATGGAAAGTTGTTCAAACGTTTTGAAGGCGTAAGCAGAAGATGTGAGCCTTCAAACGTAGTAACCTAGTATTTTGGCCCACCGTGTTTACATGGCTTTCGTTATCCTTTTACTGACTGCAGTATGAAGGGTAAAACTGTAAACAGTAAAACACAACATATAAGACATGTCAGTTCGACCAAGCTAGTCCGTACAATGGTGTCAGACAAATCCGGCTTTTCTGATTCTAATTCTAAAGAAGATTCTGTTTGATCGCTCATTTTCTGCTTATATTTCGTATAATCATTACACCTAATTGTGAAAATGTAAATATAAACATCATCGACAATAATCACGTGATCAGTAAGTAAGTAAACCGTACTGCGAGTGCACTGGGTAAGACCAAGGAGATTGTCTTTAGGCGCCCAAATGTAAGGTCATTTCACATGCCTCCACCAATTGGTAACATTGATCACGTTGATGTAGTCAATTTACTTGGTGTTCTCCTTCCATGTAACTTTTGTTTTGATGATCAAGTAGGTAATGTACTGAAGTTATGCAGTCAGAGTGTGTATTTGCTTAAACTTCTCCGCGATCAAGGCCTCTCTCGTGAGCAGCTCCATACTGTGTTTTTAGCTCTAG
>Ga0209782_1000332_pt1 | contig 19442 bp, 4 predicted proteins | sample WorMetmaBAHAMAS1_FD_187390 | JGI IMG/M metagenome (GOLD analysis project Ga0209782, IMG submission 187390) | Marine gutless worms symbiont microbial communities from Max Planck institute for Marine Microbiology, Germany - Inanidrilus... | ecosystem: Host-associated > Annelida > Digestive system >...
CTCGTAAACAGTGCAAGATAAAGACATATTTACAATGGAAGACTAATAGGAAATCATGTATGGCCTATTGAATGGCATGATTGCCAGTGACTGAGTGAGTTTGAAGGTCACTTTTGCTGTTTGAAACCATTGTAATACCTATAACTCATAAATAAAGTGTGATTCAACTACGATGTGTACACGTAAAGTACAAAGCACACATGGCTTGTGACTTAAGTATCATTGTCAAAAATGAATGAGTTCTCAAGGTCACAGGCAGTCATGTTCACTTCAAAAGTGGTAGTATCTAAAATTGATGCTAGATAGAAACATTGTAAGAACAGGCTACTAGCAGGGAATGATATATGGCCTATCAAAAAGCAGCAGTTGTGATGACCTTGGGTGTTTATACATCAAGGTCATTTATCGATTGCAGTCTTTTTCAAATGGGATGATTGGTAGTTTCAAGATTTCTGCTGACACACGCGTATGCGTCACATGGTCCCTTTGCAATAGCAGAGCTTCTTGTTCAAACCAGCTTAATAGATCAAAATAACTAATATTTTCAAAATATCATTTACTGATGGATGTTACTAAACACTGCTCCAGCGCCTTGTGTCGGTACATTTAATTAAGGTGCCTTGATTATATATATATTACCATTTTAATGCATTTTTTGTGTATTTAACTTGTCAGTTTTCTTTTTTGTCTTGTTTTTATTCTTCCATTTGAAAATTTGAATGGCCTAACTAGTGCTGATGTGCCATAAAGAAGCTGCTCAGTCACAGTCAGTGGCCAGAGCAGTGTTAGTAACACCATTCACTGACCATTGGTGTAATTCAGGGGTTTTAAGCCTTTATATGCACCAACTTACCTGCTTCAGTGGCTCAGAGGGCTAGGGCTGTCAATGGCCAACTGCTGCCCCTGATGAATGAATGAATGAATGCACCAACTTATGGTTTGCAGCGCTCATGGTGCTTCCCTTTGAAAAAATTTCCTTGCTGTAGCAACAACTTAAATAACAACAACTGTTTATTAGTTGGGTAATTTATTTTGAATTCTGAAAATCAGAGGGTGCAGTGTTGCTGGGTGTATGCATTGCTATATCCAGCCAATTGAGTCATCTCATTACCGATGGTGACAGTGGCTGCATGGTTAGGGTGATTAGTTGTATCTGTCACTATGTGTCTGTCCGTGCTTTAAATGTAAAACAGCTTGAGCTATCGAACACCAAAGTCTGTAGAAATGTAGTTCCTGTAGGCCCTAGGCATGCTGTGACCCTGAGGTCCGAAGGTCAAATTTCAAGGTCACAGGATTATCAACTGCAAACTGTGTGCAGTCCTTGGCAGATGTAACTGTTCAAGTTGTTTAGTTGCTTTTGCATTTCACTATATCATACTGAACAGAAATTAATGCTCATTTGATTTGAACCGTCACTGCACATGGTAAGTTAATTTTGTCAGTAGTTACAATAATTAACAGTTAATTGACTGCACACTTTTGGCCCACTCAGGATAGCTGCGTAAAATACTATTATATCTGTCGGTATATTTTTATGACTGTCTCTCAGCATTTTTATATATTACTGTCATTATTGTGATTAATTTTTAAATATTAAACATAATTTTGACTATAGCACACATTTTTGGTTGTATGCATACTGCAGTGATACGTAAAAGCACTGGTCAGGACTAAGCAATATTGTTTTAATGCTGATATTGTGATCATATTGTAACTTGAAGCCTTGAAGGTAAGATGAAACATTATGTTGTATGTTTTAATTTTGTTGTATTGTAATAAAAGGACTGAATTGTAGATATGCATGTATATTTTTGATGACGGAATTTGCTAGTATACTTGAAGTTTCCAAGCGTTGACTTTGAATCTGTGCTGTTAACAATTAATGGATGAAATCAGGTACAACCTTGACTTTGAAAGGAAGTTTTTTATTCTGCAACATTTGTGATAAAGAATATGATTGTGCTTCTTCTGTACGTGTGTTTTACCATACAATGCTATGTTAGCATGGTATATGCTATGGACCTGTGTGTGTCAGTATGTCTGTCACACTGTCAGTTTTCTGTCATGTCTGAAAATCACACAAATGACACCACACGATAGCTTAGGAAACCTATTTTCTGATGCTAAAGATCATAGCAAAATTATGCTTTGTCTCTTTCCACATCGGTGCTAAATAGAGGTGGGATAGGTTAAAATTGGCAATTTTCAACATTGGCAATTTTCAACCAATACATTGCTGTACAGTATTATCTCAGAAATTGGCATGGTTCGTGGTCATGTTTTTTAACTTTGGAGCCCCAGTCATATCTTTGGAATGAATGAAGCTAGGCACTTGGTGTGCAGATTGATATTCTCAAGTACTATTGATAGGTACGACAACTGAGATCATACATGGTAGACTACTCCTGAAGAAGATGTATTCCAGGTCACATGACTTCTTCAAATTTTGAGAGATAACTGATATCTCGAAAATTGTATGAGATACAGATACTCACAATGGAAGACTAATGGAATATCAGTATGTCTCTTATCAAGTGGCTTATCAAGTGGCGCCATTGTCTGTGACCTTCAAGTGCAAATCGTTTTTAACCTTATTTTTGAACATACGGTAGTGTCAGTTGTGTATCAGACACAGTGTGTTTACTCATGAATCGGAAAGCAATTTCACTGCATTCTTGAAACTTAGGGACTTATCAAGGTCACAGGCAGTCACATACACTGCAAGTGGTAACATTGTGGAAATGGAAAAGACAGAGACGTTGTTACTATAGACCACTGATAGGAAATGATGTGTGGCGTATCGTTGTACATGATTTCTGGTGACCTTGCCTGACTTTCAAGGTCATGTAGGCTATTTCAAGCTTTTATAAATGCAAGTTAAGATTTCAACTGACAGCATATTGCGTAGTCCCTCTGCAGTAGCTGAGTTTCTTATTAAAAATGGTAGCTCAAGATGACACTGACACGGCATCGTTATTGTGCCAAGCGATGTTATGACACCTTATAGTTAATCATTATTATTGTTGTTGTTATTTCTCGAACCCAGTTGAAGGTCACTTTTGTTGTTTGAAACCTTTATAATACCCATAATGCAGGAAATATTGCGTGTTTTAACTGTGATCTGTTTACACATAAATCACAAAGTATATACTGCTTGTAATTTAAACTTTATTGTCGAAAATGGACTTCTCAAGTCAGTCATGTACACTGCAAAATTGGTAGTACCAGTATCTTAGAAATGGCACAAGATAGAGACCATTAACAGGAAGTGATATACGGCAATTGCGAACCTTGAGTGTACTTCATGGTCATTACCTGATTGCAAGCCTTTTCAGATTGGATATTTCATATATTTGGTGCACTGGTTTAAACGGTTTCAACTGACAGCATGCTGGGTCCCTGCAATAACAGAGCTTATTCTTATTTAAACAGTGGAAATGCACTAACGATAAACATAAACTTTGGAGATGTCCCAAGACTGGTGTTTACAGAACTAGAGTCCTTAATCCAGCTTGTTCATAAGCAGTCATTTGTGTCTCTCAAGTGTTTGCTACTGTGTTATTTGTCCTATACCATACACTCTGTGTGGGCGCCAGGGCCTAATGCTCCCTAGAAGACATTGGATTACATCACTTTTTGGATTAGTCTTTCGCTGAGTCTAAAGACTAAGCTGAAGTTTAATCTGAACGTTAATTTTTAGACTGCCCAAAGACAGATTATCGAAAACTTGAAGCGAGTTTTCACTCAGCGAAAGTTAATCCCTATAGGATTAAGCTGTCTACTGCAGTTAAAGTAAATTAGATTAAAACCAAATTGTTCAGTTTAACTTTGGACTCAGCGAATCTCTCAGTGGAAGTTTTCGCTCAGCGATTTGCTGAGTCCGAATCAAAAACGTCACTTCACTTTTTGAATTAAGTTTGGCCTTAGTGAAGTTTGGTCTCAACGAAAGACTCAGCGAAAGACTAATCCAAAAAGTGAAGTCACCCATTGTAGATTTCGCCACTAAATGGATTGTCTGTGTGTTTGTTTCCCTCATCACTTGATTCCTTTTGCTTCTTTAACTTATTTCTCTTTCTCATGTTTATATTTTTCTTTCTTATTTAGTTCTCCTTTATCTTTTCCTTTGAGAATAGTCCGTTTCCAGGCCAGATGTCGTAGAAGGTGACTAAACCTGGATAATAATTTGGTTGTAATTTTTCGTGTTTGATTATTTGTATTTCCTCGATTTTGTCTTACTTGTTGTGTGTTAGCCTAGATTTATTACATTGTTATACTTTTCTTATAGCTTTAATTTGAATTTTCTCAGTAGTACTCAAGACATTTGGTGGGAAGAGCGACTCCGATATGACTAGTGTCGAGTTGGGTGTTAAACCTTAACTCAATCAATCAAGCATGTACCATACATGTGATAATTGTTGCTTGGTATGTTTGAATGTATTGCATTCCATGACTGATTAACTGCTTGGACTTGGAGGATCATATGCCCTTCAGAAGAACAAGAGTAAAAATAAGTAAATAAGTATGAATAAGAGTTGTGCATGTATATTCGTATATACCACACAGCAGAGGTCTTTGCTTGAGAGCTTATTTTGCATTTTAAGCCAGTGTGGGAGTTTTCTGTCTGCTGTGAAATGGAAACTAAGTGTTAAATGAACAGTTTGTGACAAAGTTTAGTCATGTAGCACTGGTATTTGTGTCTGCATATTCTAATATTGCCTCTGCAACAAAATGCATTGATACAGGACATATCTGCATTATGGTAATGCTTCTGTTTCAATACTAAAATACATTTCGTGTCAGTATGCTTGGTATTATTAAAACTACGTATTTGGATCATTTTGTATCAGAAATCACTTCATCATTACACTGTTTGTTTTAATCAAGTTTGCTTGCTGTCTTTTTGCCAGTCAGCATAAATCAGGGTGATCATTACATAGTAAGACAAACTCAGAATTGAATAATAGTTTTTTAAAAACTGTTTTTTTGTGAAATATTAAAATTTCATCACTTCTGCACTGCATTTGCATTATATACTGAACCTACAGTAAAATTTCTTATTTTCGGAATAAGAAGTTAGCCTTTTCTTCTTTCCTTATTTACCATAACCACTATAGTCATGTCAAACCAGGGCATAGCCACCATGGGGGATACTCGTCCCGCGTGTGCCTTACCATGTCCTCCGAGGTCAACTTTGTGGTTGTTTGTGTCCCTGACTCCCCGTGAGCCTAATTTGGCGCCCTCTGCCCAGTCTGTAGTGTGATTCGACTGAATAACAGCAACAACAGCAGATTCCATTCACAGTGAATGAAGATAGACCCCCACTTTTAACCTTAATACAGTGCGGCACCCTTATTGTACCTCCAAAGCACAACGTGGCTATAGGTCCCTGTGCCAAACTACCCCTGCTCCAATGGAGTGCAGAATGTATTGGCATGTGTTACAGTGTTTGCAGCAAACAATAATGAAGCAATGTTGGCAATGGCAGTTTTGCACTGCAGCCTTTATTTCTGAAAAATAAACACGTCACCCAAAATCTGTTGTTCATTAAACAAGGCACGCCACGCCACACAACACACTCAACTACTCCAGTTTGGGCAAGCCTCCCATAAGAGAACTTTGGGGGAAGTTGTACAATAACAAGCATCCCTTGCCAAGAAGATACATACACTCAACTTTTTTGCATATCACTGCTGACAGCAGGATTGTTAATACAAGAAGCATTTGAAAAATGTTGGGCCCATTCGCCACTGCGAGCCGCCTCACGCCCATTCACCAGATGTCGCTAGCGGTACTGTCGCGTGCCGCCTGCGCATCGATGTCCACGACGACAACGACAACGCGTGACAGAGGGGACCGCTATGGCCCCATGGAATGAGCCCAATCACAACAATGACATTGTCTACAATAGTATCAAGTTATTGGCAGTGTTTGACTTTGGTGCTGAAATAAGCACTGGTAACACGATGCATCATATGGGTACTGTTTCCAAACACCGTCACCATACTCACGGGTAGTGCCATCCCTGTCTTAAAGGCAACTGGCTTTGTCAATGGGAAATACAATTTTCAACCCCATACAGAATCGACAGCTCTCAACCAATCACGAAAATCTCTGTAAAAGGTGATTATGTTGGTGACCCCATAGCTGTGCCAAATTAGGTACAAATCCGTCCATGGGGGGCTTCAGAGTGAATGGATGAAATATATAACCAATTTTAAAAATTTATACCCCTTTTTCATAAACTCACCTGCAGGTCCGACCTCTTCTTGACAGATTTATGCATTCAATGGCTCAAACGATGCAGACTTATGCAAGGATGTGCCTTTTTGGATTTTGCTAATGTTGTTTTTATCAATAACAAAACCCCCATTTTCAAGACACACACGATAAATATTGAAACTTTCGTATTGCTGAAACTAATTCATTAATCACAACCAACTTTTGCACAGCGATAAAACTACCAAGTACTCTTTGTGGGTGGTCCAAATACATGCCAAACAAATACAAGAGGGTGGACGGTCATCATTTTGAAAATTGAAATACATGTATCGTGATAGCTCCACAACTGTTTTACCAACTGATAAAATTTGGCACGGTGATGTACATTAATTCTCTGGAGCCTATAGGCTGTAAAAATTTGGAGTTTAAAAGGACTCAAGGTGGTGGATGGCCACCATTCTGAAAAATCATTTCTGTGTATTTGTAATAATAAATATGGTTAAACATTTAAAATGCAGTGAAAAAAAGAAAATATATTTTATTTTTTGTATATATCAACCGAACTTCAAATTCAATTATGTTTCTAGACTGCTGAAAATGTAAAATTTAAAAAAGTACTGAAATTGATAATAAAACAGCAAATACATTATGTTTCATAAAAATGTGGCAGTACATGACTCTGCAAACTCGTCCGATTTTTATAATTTTTGCGTTTCTGTAAGCAGGAAAAAATTTCACACACACTTGAAAATCATGTCAACCACACCTAAATAACATACTGTACATTATGACACTTTGTGAAAGGATAGCATCACATTTCATACTTTTGATAATGCACTCTTAAAATATTACCCGCTGCAGCAAGTGTGGTGTGAAACAAAATTCATTAAGTACACAGAAAAATTAATACCGGGGTAGTCACAGGGTATACCAAAATGTCCACCACTATGGCAAGTAGAATTAACTTTTATTCGTAAATAGTGATATCACTAATTCGATTTAGTGATATCACTAATTCTAAATAGTGATATTGTTGGGCCCATTCTATGGGGCCATAGCGGTCCCCTCTGTCATGCATTGTCGTTGTTGTTGTTATGGACATCGATTTTACATTGCCATTCACCAGGTGTCGCTCGCACGCCGCCTACAGTAGCGACACCTAGTGAATGGCAATGTAAAATTAGAACAGGCGGCGTGCGGCGGCTCGCAGTGGCGAATGGGCCCAACATTTTTCAAATGCTTCTTGTTCACTAATTTGAAATAGTGATATCACTCAATGACAGTTGACTGCATAGTTTCCAATTTTCATCGTACGATTAATTACAATATATTTGATAGGCATGTTTTTATCACTTGCTGCACACTTGCATCGGCAGAGTACAGCCAATGACTTACTGTAGTCAAAGGGAACCTCCATTTTTGACCTCCAACAGAATCGACGTCCCTTAACCGATCGCCAAAAATTTTGTCACGAGTGATTACATCCACAACTTCTACAGCTGTGCAAAATTTGGTGGAAATCCCTCCATGAGGGGTTTTTGGGCAAATAGGTGAAATATAACCCAAAAATTTTTATGTATCCATTTATACCTTTTTAAGCAATTCACCTACAAGTCCCACCAGATTTTCACGCTTGATGGCTTAAATAACACAGAGTCACACAAGGGTGTGCTGTTTGTGGCTTTAGTTGATACTTCAGTCCATTTAACAGGTCAAATAGCCCCAAAACCCCAATTTTGGGGGAGTGAATAGGCGTTTTCCAGCCAAATGCGCCAATATTGAAACGTTCATATTATCAAAATTACTGCATCAATCATAACCAAATTTTGCACAGTGATAGAGACCACCGATTACTCTCTGTCTGTAGGTGGTCCAAATATGACCCAAATAAATCCAAGATGGCGGATGGCTGCCATCTTAAAAATTGAAAAATTGCAGTATCTCTGCAACAAGATGCATCTCAGCCCTTAGACCCAGTCTGGTAATAAAAATTTACGAATTAAAAAAATCCAAGATAGCGGCGGCAGCCAGTCTGAGAAATCAAAAAATCACAATATCTCAGTGATGGATGGACCAATTACAACAAAATTTGGCATGGTGACATGCCCTGGTCCTCCAGACCCCCTCATCAAATAAAATTTTGCCCTTAACAAAATTCAACATGGTGGCCAATCGCCATCTGGAAAATCAAAGAAATTATGATATCTCAAAAACAGTTGCACCAGCAGAATTGTAGTATGCTGATACATAACGACCCTCCCTAGTCTAAGTATTATAAAATCATCATCATCATATCTTCGTTTATTACAGAAGTTGTCATGCGCAACTTTCACATCTGGAAAACTGATAATAAAACAGCAAAAATAAACAATAAAAACTGCAGTTTATCGACTGTGTTAACATCCACACATCAAAAACTGCAAAAATCATTAAAAGGTGACATTACTCAGCATCATGTTGACATTTAGGTGACGTGATGGTGGGTAATATCCCCCTTTTATGATTTTGGCAGTTTTTGATGCATGGCTGTTAACATAGCAGATAAAATGCAGTTTTTATCATTCATTTAACTGTAAAGATCATTTATACTGCATGACAACATAACTGAGAAAAGAAACATTCACAACACAGCAAAAACTACACAGTGATACAACTTTAATTGTAGGCTACACCAAAACGATATGTGCGAACAACACCCAGTAGACTGGATAAAAACAGTCAGAAATGTATTCCTACTGGCAATAGCTTCAAATCCACACCTGTCCGCAAATTAACCCACTTGAGCATATTTGTGTCAGGAAGAGCATTTTGGTAGCAAGTAAAAATTGGATGAAAAACGTACTTACTTAATGAATTTAAAGCATTACTGGATATGATGCCTTTCACACAAAACTGCTGTGTTGGCAACATAAAACAATGTCCATCACAGAAGATCACATTTGATTAACAGTTCTGTTGTACATTTTTCCAGAAAGCTGGAAGCAGAAGATGAAATAATTGATCTAACAGCCTGTTTACATTAATAATTACCAACACAACTTCAACATGCCTAATTTATTACAATTTGTGAGGTATAATACATAAACTAAAGTATAAGGTGGGAAACTATGAGTGATTTTAGTAGCTGAAAACTTATAAATGTTCATGCCAAAATCCTTTAGGGTCTCAATAAGGTATGTAGGTTTATAAAGTATAATGTTTCAGGTGTTACAGTATTCAGGTAGTGTAGAAACAGCAGAGTGGTGGAAAAATCTGCATGAGTATTGGCCATAGATATTTAAACACTGCACCATATTTTATAACAGACATACTGAAGATTGCAAGTGAGTAATTTTTTGAACATCGGGAACACAGGAACACATTAACACTTCCAGCTCTTAAAGCCTCCAAATGTAGTATTTTAAGCCCTCTTATCCAAGGAAAATAGTTGACAAAGTTAACATACAGATGCACTACAACAAAGAAACCAACCACTTTTGGGTCATTCTAACTTCTGATGTAACTTCAATTAAAACAAACTTAGTTTCCCTATGCTGTTGATAAACCAATATTTATTCTTTATCAGGCTGTAGCAAGATATTTTCAATCTGATATTTTGTCTTCTCTTGATGAGTTCTATTTTAAGTGAGAACATTATTTGACAATGATTAGATTGGTGTGTGGTGTTAAAATAACACAACATAGGTTCACTTGTAAGCTGTAACGAGCTAAGAGATTGGGAACACATTAATTACAGTGGTGCACTAGAATAGGTTGAGGTGGTACGGACAACGGAAATGTTTTAAGGAAAGACAAGAATCACTTGAAAACGACCATGGATTATGAAATGGATATTAAGACCTATGGGCAGACTAAAAAACTTGAGTGAGGTTGCACAAAATGATTGCCGACTCAACAAATATGCAGGGAAGCTGCTATGTTCTGTAGGAAATGAAAGTTAATTAAAAATGGTGTATAATAATCGCAAAAAGGGTGAACGAATGAATGAATGAATAAATTTTTCTGGAACTGGTTCACCCAGGTAATCCTGGATAAAGGGCCTTTAAACAGGTTGTTGTTGTTGTTGTGCACTACTCTAAAGTGTTGTGCTTGCCTCCTACCAGACATGATTGCAGAGACGGTGAGACAGTACACTACCACAATACCAGCAGTTCAGTTATATGATTAAGGGAGCTCTATGTTTTTACTTATTTACTTCAAAGTCTCAACTACAAAATTCAAATGCAAACAGTGCACACTTCAGTTACTATGCACTAAACTGCTAAAATAGCATACATCACTTGCTGATATCAATCCATAACAATATGTCTGAAACTGGTGCTCGGAAGCTTACACTAACTATGGAGTTGAAGTATCACAGTTAATTGCGGAATTCTAAAAACATATTCACAACAATGCTCACACAAACTTACAAGCATTTGATAATAAGATTCCCTCAGCCGGAGGCAAACAAAACAACAAAACAAATATGTCAGTGCATATAACAGCTATACAAACAAAACCAGACTCATGCATATAATTCAAGTTAATGATCATTAATCCGACAGTTAATGATAAATGATGCTGTTCGAAGTTTAAGGTTATCAAGCTTGATGTCACGTCGGCTGCTGCTGCTGCGTTACAACTTGAGATTTCTTCTTCGCAAGATATTTCCGCATCATCAACACTTTGTGAACATACTGCTCGGCATATCGTACCATCTTCACACTTGATGTGTCGCGACTTCGACTATGGCATATCTGTTTTCAGAGATGACAGAAATCAACATACAATACTTGCAAGAACCAAAAAGGAGCAGACCCTCACCGTGTTATACGGCATGCAGAGAATATGTCCGATATACAACCCACATTATATAATAATGAATAAAATAACAACACGAGCTAACTTAGAACAAGTGCATTGACCCTCACAGAAAAAAAGCCAAAATGTATGCCTGCCATAAACTGCAATACACCAGCTTTTATCGTGTGGATCTACCAACTATTAGAGAAATATGGGATAGACAGACAGAAAGATACCAGACTGCTGCTACTTGTACTCAATGCCAAGTGGGGTCTTTGCAACACAACATATCTATTTGCTAACACAAACAAGTTTCTACACATGATGGCTATCTCATATAGGAACATAAACTTTTGGGGTCTTTTTATTTTAGTTGATCGTGGTAACAGGATATTATACGAGTTTTAGCATCTGCACATGTCTCTGATGATGGTATATATTTTGGATAAATGCAGATATATTATTCATAACCTTGTCTTTATCCTTGACATTATGGCCTCAACCTTCTGGCCTTGGTCTCGGGTATAATAATTCTGGCCGTGTTGTCATCACAAAGACCATACGTTTGGCCTTGGCATCAACCGTGAAGCCAAAATTGTGACCTTGGCCCCTGGCATGGCTCAGCTTCACCACTGATTTGATTGAGAATAAAGTTAGTTAAAGCTGACTTTAAAAATCACTTAACCTGTCTAAATTCAAGTTATGGCCAGTTGAGGTAGGTGATGCAGAGTGACCCGACTTGACTTGTAATGACCAAGTCGACCATAGTTAACTTTTTGGGGTTAACTCCCAGGTCTAGCCGCAGCCTCAAGCATACAGCCAAAAGTATCTGACCCCTAAATGCTTAAATGGATCGAGTTTTCAATGTATGAGTCTGACAACAGCTATTTCATATTATATGGAGCTACTGCCAGTGACATTATTACTGGTGTACCAAATGTTATATCTAGTTGAACCTGGTAGTGCATCAAATACTACACACGTGCAGTGTACCAATGTTATAACTGCCACCCAACCCTTGGAGGCCAGTCTGGCAAATTCATGTACAAACTAGCAGATTAATTCAGATTCTTGTTGCTGTATGAAACAGCTGTTCAAAAATGTACCAATCTTAGTCACATACATGTATTTGTGATAATATGTGCACTAACTGTCCAGCACAAGCATAAACAACTGGTGTATTATTTATGCTGAAAAGTGACGTTACATGGTGCTCACGGCTTGAAGCTAATGGCAAGGCCAAAACTGTGGTCTTGATAATACCAGTTGTTAGATCAGCAGATATGTTCAATGTCACTTAATCGTAACTTAACTATACTGGACAATGGACAAGTATAAATGTAACTATTGTACAGACAAGAATAACAACATCTTACTTACCGCAGGCACAGCTTTCCTCATTATGTCCTTGTATTCATCCTTTGTAATTTTGCCACTTCTGTAATAAGGCTGCATTATGAGTTTAAACTGACTTGCAACTCGTTTCATCATTTCTTCCTTGTCATATGCCTGTGAATCATATATACATTAACCCACAATGTGCACATGAACATGTGTAAATGTTTACAAAATTGCACGATATAGTACATGAACATGGCAGCAATAGCAAAGTTTGGTGATAAGAAATGAATAATTAGCTAGTCATCAATAGCACAACGTGACAGTTTTGTGACGTAACTGCAAAAGTTAGCATTAATCGGATGAATTAACTGATGGTTGCCAAGCTGACATGACAGGTGGCTGCAAGCCATTATTTACTGTAATGCTGTTATTGTGATTAAAAACCACGTGTGTTCTCACTAGCCACATATTCATGAAAACATTTAATAAATTTTATTAGGATCTCCTGTACACATTTCCTAATTACACAATAGGCACATCCCCAACATGCACAACTGCACAACAAGACACACTTTGTGACGAGTACGAGATGTCAAAAATGTCAAATTAATGCAATTACAAAAATTTAAAAAAAAACATTTAGAACCACTTTATCAAGGACAATCCAGAAACATTCTGCATTGGGTCTAAGTACCATGCTATCAATCAATGTAGAGTTCCACTCCCACACACAATAGCCAGTGGCACAGGGTACCACCACAAGGGAGCTCTTGATCACACTGAGTGGCAAACCATGGCCCAGAAAAAAGCCAGGCCTCCTGACAATGGATAGAATCCTGTCATATTTCTGGTTTTCTTTGAAGCAAGTAAAGCTACAGAGGTATCCACAACTGAGAATCTAAATGACAATCTATCTGGACGCCACCAACACATTCTGATCACAAGTTCCTTTTCCTACAAAAGTACCCACACCTTTTTATGCCAGATACCTTCCCGACACAACCCTCAGTCTGTACCGACTTGGGACAGCTGTTGAGTTCTACTGAACTGTACATCCCATGGTTCACATTCCTCCTTGGAACTAAGCCTTACAACTATATCGTACTAAAATATTCTTACTTTTGATCAGTCTTTCATTTACATTCTTGTATACTGTGTTTAACCAGTTGTGTGCATGAATCTACTCAGTGTTTTATCTTTTCTTGTAAAGAAAAAATTAAACTCCAAACCGTGGGAAAATATATTTAAAAAATCAAATATAAGACATGTAGCCAAATGTTATTCATGTTATAGATGTGAAAGTGGTTGCTTGGTCTAGTGGTAGCAGCATTATAAAGTGTGCACACTAACAAACTTGGGTCATAATGATAGAGTTATCACCTTAGTATATAACCAGCCAGCTCATTCTCCTACTCTGAGCAGGATGGTTAATAAGTACTGTCCAAAATGTGTAGAGACTTCAGGTAACTTTTTAATTTTGTCCACACAGAAGATCATCTTGTTTAGCCCGCTCGGCTCAGTTGCCGACCGGGATATATTTTACCTTCCGTATTTTCTTTCTTTTTTTAAATTGAGCAAAGCTATCTCAGGATCTACTGGACCAATTTTTACGATTTTTTCACCAAATGAAAGGTATTTGTGTGAATGTTGTCAATCCGGACCAGTTTTTCCGATTTCTCAAGGGACGTTGCCATGGCAACCAATTTTGAGCAAAATTGGCCAAATCACCTTCATTCAGCACCCTGGCATTTTAAAATGGATTGGAATATCGCACTATGGATAAGCAGCTATATAGTGCCAATGATCCCTCTACATCGTGCACAAATTGCGTGAACTATATAGCTATATTTTATTTTTATTAAAATTACATTACTAACCTTTTCTGCCTTGGTAGGATTCTTGAGGCCATTTGTTGTTTTCTTTGAGGACTTTTTCTTTAGCCCAAGAGTATGTTTCATTTTTACAACTGCCATCATATGCTCAGATGATGGTGGCGAAAATGACATAATTTCATCTGACCGAGGTGATACCACAGCATCAACATCAAAATCTAATTCTTCAGGTGGCCTTGGAGGAGGCGGAGGTGGCGGACTGTCTAGCTGTGGCTTTTCAACGGTTGTGGATTTAGGTAGCGATGTGATCCACGCACTGATTGCCTCTGTCGACGTAATTGTCGTGGTGACATGCTTTAGTGCCGGCACAGTCACCACTGAACTACTGCTACTCACAGTCGGAATACCACTGGCTACAGTACTGCTAACAGGCACTGTTGTAATTTGCGGCTGTAATGGCACTTTGAACAACTGCGTGGCAATAGTTCCCAGCAATGGAAGAATTGGGGCAATAGTCTGCTTCATTAAGGAATTACCACTGTTGACTGCAGCAGCTGGCATAAGAGTATTGGCAGTTTGTGGGACAGAATACCTTATAGAAGCACTACCTGCCTGACTAGAAGATAAAGGTAATAAATCAGTCGTCATGTATGATGGTGAATTTACATATGATGCGACTCCATAACTTGGTATAATAGTCGGCTGTAGCATCTCTGATTCCATAATTGCATTAGCTGTTACCAAATCAGTTACATCTGAATATCCGGATGTCTGGAGTAAACTGCTAGGAACAAGACTACTTTGGTGAGACGAAGATGAGACGCCAATTCTTGACTGAGACTGATAACGGCCGGTATCCAGCTCTACATCTTCACATATGCCAGGTATACGATCAGACTTAAGATTGAAAAATGACAGAGAGTCTAACAATGCTGAAGAGCACCGTGAAGACTGAGTTTCATGCTGCACTTGAGGTAATACAGGTAACGATGGTACGGCTGAAACAGACTGATCAATACTGGCATCGACTGAAAGAGTCCGAGCAGATAATGGCTGCTGTGAGTGAGTACTGTGTCTCATGTTGACAGCCGGCTCACTTGGTAACTGCTGAATGGCAGATGTATCAGGCAGATGAAATGCACTGCTATGACCATTCACAGTTATGTTAGGCTGTTCACTGACTGACTGTTGCTGTGATAAGTCATCAGTGTTTGTGTGATGCACTGACTGATTCTCTGTTAATGGTGGATTCACACGACGCCGAGGAAGAGCACGTTGGTACTGAAATGGGTTATGCTTAACTAAAGGTGGCAGATGATGAACAGCAGGTGCAGTAACAGGAATATTGTGATTCGGTAATTGATACTGTTCTTTTCTGTGTTCATTACTGTCAACATCTGACAGCTGTTCAACAGCATATAAATCACTGTTCTTGGAAGACAACTGTTCAGTTGCATTAACACCAGATTGTCCCAACACAGAAGCTGCACTTGATGTACTGCCGATCTCTGTAGAACTTGCAGCAATGGCTTCCAGTTGGTATCGTTCTGTGGTATTGCTGAATGTAACCCCAGTGTCCGACACTGTCACTCGGGGTAAGGGTTCACCATTACTCTCCGCTACTCGTTCCAATGCTATTGTTTTAGTTACTGAAAACAGGGACTCCGAAACATTTGGCACTGTAACACATAGGCCTATGTCATTAAAATCTTGCTTTGGAGATTCTGGAGTTGCTTTAGCATCCGTTCTTTCAAGTAAGACAGGACGAGGTACATAGCTGTCTTCCTCAAGATAATTTTCAGGTGACTGTATACCGTTAGCAACTTCCGACAACACAGTGTTACAACCAACAGCTGGAATGTAACTTAAAGAACACATGTGTTCCTCATCATTGTCAAAGTCAGATACTTGTAGTTCTTTATCTACTTTTCCATGGTCAGAAGTTTGCTTCCTTTTGGAAAATATGGTATATTCAGTCGTGTGGTCCTGAGGTTGTGAAAACAGTGATTCTTGTGTCTGAACCTCCTTAGATAACACTGTCACCTTCTTATTTTCTTTGTCAGCAACATCATTAGTTGCTGGATGCTTAACATTGACAGATTTTTCGCCAACATTTGATGCCAGCCTTTCCACATGTACATCAGAATGGTTACCTAGCAATGACAGAGCTACAACTTCACGTCCATCATCTCTCTGTTGACTGCTGATGTAAGCATTTTGCAAATTAGTATTCTTTGACTGCATATCACCAGGATATGAGACACCTAATATTTCAACATCATCATCAGTGCCAGAAAGAACATTTGCTAAATTTCTAGACACAAAATTAAAGTCGATATCAGGCCCACATTTTGACTTAATGCATTCTCCTAGCAGTGTAGTGTGACCATCTTGTTCCAGCAGTCCAGAATATGATAACCTTGACAAATGCATGGGACCACCTGATTCATTTCTGCTTCTGCTGTCTGAATTCTGAGAGATACCATTCATTGTAACATTTTCAACACTATGATGGGTATCATGTGAACTATCAGACAAAGATCGCTGTCGAGCACTGACCAGAGTGTCCCTGTGTACCACAACACTTCGTAAACGATGCATATGTGGTGACTGCTGTTGTTCTTCAGAGCGTATCATCTCTATGATACGATCATATGATCTAGTTCTGCTGCGACTATGCCTCTGAATAAGTACACTGTCTTCAGCATCCGACCTACGTTTTCTGTGTCTGTGCTTTTTATGTTTCCGTTTCTGTTTCTGAGTGCGTGATTTGTTTTGATGCATGTGACGTTTACGGTGCCATTTAGCAGCATGCTTTCTTTTATTTGAAGTTCTCTTTGCAATTTCCACAGCATCACCCTGAGTAAAACTTGGTTGAATTTCACGAGTTATTACAACAGAGGGTGAAACACGACACTCAAAATGTTTGTTCTTTTGTGGTTTATCCACTGATTTATTAATGACAACTACTTTCCTCTTTGTAGCATTACTGTCTCCAACTAGCAACTTTTCTGCTGACCCTAACGTATGTTCTGATTTACGTTTCTTATGTTTTCGTTTTTCCGAAGATGGCAGCTTTGAGACTGTTTTAGTCTTTGACACAATGATTCTTTTATCACTGTATTCATCAGTGACAGATACAGAACTACATGCATTTCCCCACACTTTTTGGCGTTTATTTATCTTCACAGTGTCTGGTACATCTTCAGGTATACTATGTCCATCATTATCAACAATGCTCTCATAAAGCCTTTTCTTTCCACCTTTTTTCTGACGCTGCTCACAGGTGTCTTTATTGCTTTCACTGAAAGGAGCAGAGGCTGGTATCTGAAAGATTCCAAGTGGTTCTTCCTCTTCATCATCAACAATTTCTCCATCTGACAAATACTGAAGAGCAGAAACAGAGTGACTTGACTTCATAGTACTGTCATATGACAACGAGCATTTGTTCTCACCTACTGTAACTCCGGAAAAGTTGTAAATTCCAAACACATCAACTTCTGGCATAGAAGTCTTAGTGGCCTGCCTTTCAACAATGTCACTATCAATTACAGACTTCAGTGACTCAGTGGGTGATAACGGTGTTTCATCACAACATACAATGTCATCAGTCTCTTCACTAACAGACCTGACTGACTCTGTAGGTGATAATGGTGTATCAAGGCAATATGCAATTTTGTCAGCAGCTTTATCATCTGATGAATTCACAGTGGAATTTGTTTCAAGCAAGGTATTAAGCTGCACAATGCGTGGTTTAATCAGTGAACTGGAATTATGTTTGTTAGTGAATGTAAATACATCAAACAGGTTTTCTGAATTATCAGCACGATTTAGTCTAATCTGTCGTGGAATCACACTAGGATTTTCAATATCAACAGGTTCAATATTTGCTGGCTCAGACGGGTCACTAATGTAGTTGTCACACACTGGTGCAGTAGAATGTGACACAGAGTCTCTTGCACGATCTAAACGTATAACTCGGGGGCATTTTATATGTTCACTACTGCAGTTTGAATCAGATACATGAAGTAATTCGTCTGGTTCTGAAGGATCTTCAACAATGCGACTAAGTTCGATGGTACGAGGTTCTTGTGAAAGTACAATTGTTTGCACATCAACATCACAAGGTTCAGTTGGCTCTGCAATCTCATCTATGCTCTTTGTGTGACTGTTACACATGATACTGCTTGGCTCTGAAGCACAAATCACTTGTAGTAAATTATTATGTTCTTGGTTTCTACTGCGAGCACAAATTTTTTCAGTTGTGACAGGTTCTGATATATCAGACTCTCCTGATGTATTTGCAATTCCACGAACATCACACGGTGCAGAGATAATGCTGTCATTTGTTACCAAACTTGAATTAGAACACTGTTGCTGCAGCTGCTGTGAGCTCTGCAACTTCTGATCATCTAACTCAGGTAAATGCACGGTTGTATCAGGAGAATGAATGTTTAATGATGGCTTAACTGTATCGTCATTTACAGTTTGGACATCATCAAATTCCTTTAGAGTACTGCGTAAAATCTTTTTTGCGGTTTTCCATATTACAGCCGGTTTACTTGCAAACAATGGCTTGATGAGTTCTTCTGTTTGTGTAACATTCAATACACATTCCTGTTTATCATGCACAGTCGTGCTGCATTGAGTGACCTCTAAATGCTTATTGTCTTCTGCGACAGAAAGCTTTTGACTGTAGTCAGCACTTTCTGAATTCTCGTTTTCTGCATAAGAGTCTAACAATGATCTACCATTCTGAACACAGCTAACTGCTGCTTCAGTCACTTTACACACACTTGACTGATCACATTCAAGGCACAAGTCATCATCAATAGACGGACTTTCTGGATCATATAGCTCAACGCTTTGAAGACTGGACATACTTGAAAGGAAATGAGGTGTTTACATCATCAAACAAACCGTAGATACAGCAAACGTTACACACCCTACAAAGCTACATAAACAGACTGTAGTTAGTTCACTCTAATATATGACAAAACGTAAATATGACATCAAAACGTCGTGTTTACATACAAAATTTCCATAAACAACTGCCACCCTTGTATCACAGTCCCAATGACCGTAGAGACTAGGAGGCGTAAATATGTAATTTTCTCTCTATGCAGGGGTCCGTGGCGTTTAAGGCCACATTCCATTACTCTAGCTGGTCGAAAACCCGGTCGAAAACCTGGTTTTCGACCGGGTTTTCGACCAGCTTTCAGCCAGCTCAAAACCAGCTCAAAACCAGCTCGCGAACTTTTCTGC
>Ga0209782_1000333_pt1 | contig 19440 bp, 14 predicted proteins | sample WorMetmaBAHAMAS1_FD_187390 | JGI IMG/M metagenome (GOLD analysis project Ga0209782, IMG submission 187390) | Marine gutless worms symbiont microbial communities from Max Planck institute for Marine Microbiology, Germany - Inanidrilus... | ecosystem: Host-associated > Annelida > Digestive system...
TTTCAGGGGTTAAGATTTTACAGGGGGTCGAAATTTCCATTTTCCTATTGATTTTTGAATGGGCCTTACAACAGTGCAGCGCTACTGCGCTGCCTGTGATGCCTAGATAATCAGTCAAAAAACTCACCAAATGACACCAAACACAATTTTTGTGAAGTTAAACTTCTGGTTTTTGTGACAATGTCACTGTAAATAGTATTGTTTAGAGAATAAATCAGCAATGGTAACTGGTAACAGATCATCAGTAACCGACTGATTCAGTTAAGGTTCAATGTCTCACTCGACACAACACAGGGTCATTTTGGAGGCGCTCTTCCCAGCCAATCTCTTGACTAGTACCAAGTAAATGAAGTCAAAACCAAGAAAAACAACCACAAAGATATACACTAAACATAGGCTAATAAAAATAAATCTACGACACTACATAAACGAATAACGAATCAGGTACATAAAATTACTATAACACAAAATAAACTTTACTAACAAATAAACCAGGTTTAGTTGCCTCTCGCTACATCTGGCCTGGAAATTGAGTGGGCCTATTCTCAACGGAAAATAAAAAATAAGGATGCAAATAAAAAAAAAGAAAAAATAAGCCAGAAAAAAGTACGCACGGAAGTTAAGTAAACAAGCAACCAATTTATAAAGCGCCAAAATCAACAGATGAATCAAGGGCACGTTACAGTCCTGCAGCCGTACAAGCCGACAGATCATCAGTGAAAACTCGATTTTACAACAGCGTCTGGAAATGGATGGACAGAAAATATATCAAAACAGTGACACATATCAAAGCTACTGCTACTACAACCATTACTTTATGATCACAATAAAGGTTAAGCTGTACTAGCACAACCAGTTAAATGCTAAAATACTTTCTTGGACCAAAGTTTTAATGTCCAAATTCCCATGCTGATGGCCGAATTGTATCAGTTTATACTCAGCTGAACACTGATCTTAAGGATTCATTGGTGGTAAAAATACACAGTAGTGTGCACCTCCATCTATAAGGTGCAACTCTGCCTGGACAAATCCAATTAATGCCTCAAAATAGGTGAAGGTGTTGGGTTCAAGTCAACTGATTCGACTGTTGAAACATGGCCACTCCAAGCAGAGGTGACTACATTAATTTCTGTATTTCTAAGTAAATCAACAAAATCAAGAAACATTTGAAACTTTGTTACTGACGGTTTGAAACAACAAAGCATACAAACTGCCTATAACTTGGCCAGCAGACACTGACACAAACTATTTCCACAAAAAACATTCAGAATCATACCAATGTTGTGCTGCTCTTTACACGAAATGGAATAGCAACAAATCTCGCGGTCTTGCACACTCGACAAATTCCTGACATACCACACGGCGAAACAATGACAACTCTTCAATGCGAAATCCAGCGCATTTAGATAAAACAGAGATTATCAGGAAGTCATGCAAAGTCTGTGGATGGAACGTTAGCAAAAAACGTACACATTATGAACACATGCATATATACAGACAACAATAAATCATAAGCTGCTAAACATGAAGACAGTCTCAGGGAAAAGGAGCTTCTCTAAATTAGCGACTGAATGAACAAATCCACATTAAAAGAAGACAAAGGTAAATGTTACCGTGAAATAACAATTCCAAAGTTTACAGCCATGACAAGACTGGGACTGTGACTACAGATTACAGAACGACAGTGACTAGTCATTAGGTACACAGCGTACATTCTGTCAATGACTTCTCGTTCGTCTAGTGCTCCTGGAAGGTCGCGCTTGTTGGCCAGCACCAGCACTGGAATTCCGTTCAGCTGCGGCTTGTCGAGCAAATTGTGAAATTCATTCTTTGACGCTTCCATCTTGTCTTGGTCCGCTGCGTCTACCATGTAACTACAAACATTTACAGATGCAGCTCGCAATATCTGCGGCCGAGTTTGGCTATCAAGCAAAATGTAAACCACAAGTTTGATGAAGCCATATTTGCAGGGTCGCATCTGTATCATCTCCACTCTTTGGTGAGATGTGGCATTTAATCAGACAGAGATGGAAGTTTCATCGCATACTGTCTTTTTCCCATAGAAGTAATTTTTGTGGCCAAAATACACAAGAGCATCTCGACTCCACTAGGGAGATTTAAGCTACTTTACAACGTGGTGGATTTGCTACTGGAGGTGCTAACAGACTCCTAACATCTGCTTCAGAAGTGACCACACAGACTAAATCGATAAGATCACACCCATGCTGGCTATTGGAGCTGGTAGATGTAATATAAGATTTTCAACTTAAACACAATGAACTGCAATAACAATGGAAATTCACTGCATACTACATCGAAAGTAAATAAGTTTTACAAAATAAGTTGCAGATATTAAGCTAAACTAAATGAAAGTGGAACAATATTAATATATTTAAGAATAATCAAAACATAGTGTACAAACTACAAAAATGTTCATTTAAACTACACAACAGCCAATCTGCTAGTTCTCAAATCATTCACTGACTCAGTGCTATAAATAGACTCAGTGCTATGAATAATCTCAGCTCAACGGCCGCCGTCTCACATTACCTGTCAGACATCTGTTGCAAACTGCCACAGCATTAACTGGCCAGCTACTGTATCATAGGTCATGCACCAAAATAAGAATAGATGCATATTATAAATATTTAAATTAATTTAGTCTAATCTTTAGAAAGGTCGGTGAGGCTACACCTATATAATAATTATATAATAATTCAAAAGTGTAGGATTATTCGCATTAACACAAAAGTACATACACAATTGCATTGACACCACGGCAATATCTCTCCCACATACTCCGAAATCTTGGCTGCCCTCCAATGTCCCACACCTTCAAAATGTCAAACAAAGCCATTCTGTAAGACAACAGCAAGTGGATACAGATTTGCACCATTTCAATGGCACACAATTTTATACAAAAGATGACAATATCACAGTAAAGTTAACAATTATCTACTAAATGTTATGTACATTTCAGTGTGATGTTCTGTACATTACTGTATATAGCATAAAATGTATATAAATGACCAAAAATAGCTGCAGAAGTTCTGGAAAATAATGACAACAAAGTCAACAATAACGGACAATAATAGTAATGACTGCTACTGATAAATGCAAGCCAAGCATTACATATATAACCTTACATTCTGAAACAGCCTGAATGCCACACACAATACAACACAACACATCACAATGAGATTAAGCTGCATTAAATTAACCAACAGAAATAAGCAGACTGAAGTTTCTAGTCATGTGACACACACCTTAATGGTAACGTTTCCCTTTGTCACTTTTCTCATATTAAAGCCGACAGTTGGGATCATGTCCTCAACAAACCTGCCAGACTGCACAAAAAAATACAAACACAGTCTCACAGTGCCAGTAAGTAGTTACAAAATCATGACATAAAAACAAATCAACTGTCTATGCTTGAAAATTCAATACACAAACAATACATATAAACCTATATTAATTCACTAGTGATGACATGATACATGATATCATATTGAATATCACGATATTAACAATGCATTGCATCGTATCTATATATGACATTTATCGTTAGATGATTCTGTCCTACTTTTGTAATGGCTGTTGTCATGAGTAGCTGCAAATTTCAATAAAGAACCACTAATAACTAATGACCAGAGTAAGAAGTTAGAACAGATCTTGGTACTGATTCTGGACCACATGTGAACCATTGCAGATTGACTCAGTGCTGGTCTATTTTTACAGATCAGCAAGCAATATAATTATGTCAAGAGCCTGTCTCCTATGATGTTGGTCCATTGACATCAACATGGGCATTATGTGCTCAGAGTCACACTACTGCAGGACTGGACTGCCAACTAATTATTACGACCTGTTGCAAGAAACATTGCACATTTCATCACAATTCACCACTACTAGCCAGTTTAGGCAACTTAATATTATGAATCAGTCTGGTCCAGTTTTTGTGGATTTTTCTAACTGTACTGATGACTGTCACTGCCTTACTTTAAAACTTCGGCAAAATTGCCGGGACACAGTCGCTCACCGAGTGCCATAGGGCACAGTGATGACCCTAACTCTACTTACCCTACCAACCTTACTAAACCCTATTCCTACTAGCCCTAACCGAAACAGCAGCCCTACACAGCGTGTGCACAGAAATTGACATACTAGCCAAAACTGTCATTTTCGTGTTGTGGCGGAGGGGTCAGTGTGTCTATTGTTGTTCGGTCCAACCGGTTTATTGCATCATAAGATGAAGTCTTTGCTGACCACCACCAGTAAGCATAGTCAGTGGGCAATTATTCACTATATGTGCATTGTTTAAACTATCCCACATTCTCACTTGTCAGTGCACTAGGGATATTACAAGACATTTCTTTTGTAATAGGGTGGTAAATAGATGGAACCTTCTGGACCAGCATACAGTCGACGCATCTAGCCTGAATGCATTCAAAAATTCCTTAACAAGGATCAGAGATGACTGGATGGGCTTTTTCATGGACTGGTTCCGCTAAGCCCTAGGCCTTCTGGAGGTGGTATCGCTGGAAGGTCGCACAAGATAATTCACAAGGTAATTCAGATCTAAGGCCCCATTTGTATAGATTTGCAGCAGAGAGGCCTGAAAACGATTCAGCGCACACCACGTGTGGACAGGAAAGTCAAAGCCAGGTTGCCAGATTGTAGGGTCTACTATAAAAACGTTTTTTTGTGATTCTGCAGACTGCACGATACAATGCGAACAGCTCACAGTCATATGATACATCCATTAATGGAATACAACAATATTATTTTAACTTAGCATTAAAAGTAAAATATAATAAACATTAATTAACGTTCTTACATTACGTAAACTCAGTAGCTATCCATAAATAGATACATTTTTACGAATAAGATCAATTTACCTACCGATATAACGTTGACGAAAGTAGTCTTCCCGGAATACTGAAGTCCCACCAACGTTAGCTCCATCTCTTCCTTCCAGAAGAGACTTTTAAACCAGTCCAGTATTCGCTGCAGGAAGGCAAGCATCTTCGCGTGCGTCGACAATAAATATGCACTAATTTGCAAAAAGTTAACACCGATCTAATTACACAATATCAACAAAAACAACAACAACGTCATGTGGTACAGTTTCTATTTATAGCATCTGATCAGTCCAGTGCGCCGCTGGTGTTTCCGCGAACTTTTCAAGCAACAGATAGTCTCATATGGCCACAGGCAGCGATTTTAAGTACCTTTTTGAGTTTTTTTCACCGCTTCGCGTACCGTAAGAGGCTATATTGATACGTCGTAGCGTTCTTCTTGACATGCCGCGTCACCGCCCGTGGTGGCAGATTCGCTCATAGCTGCCGCGCATTATCGTTCAACCACATTTGTCAGGTGGCGCTGATTTTCACGCCCACCCATCTAATACAGTACACGATTCTTGGGGCCACCACACTTGTGACACTTACTATCCAAAACGGTTTATCAAATGGTTCCGCGTTTTTGCATGGCTGATGCCGCATTCTCAATACGTTACATTGTGCAGCCCATTTTCTTTAAAATTTGCCCCTTCCTGTGTGTGGATCTAGAGTCATCTTAATACGTGGTTATCGATCCAGCCACCACCCCAAACTACATCTTGATAAGTCAGCTGTTTTTTTCAGAATACACGTTCATTACCAATGGACAAACAGGTTGACTAACTCGACTCGTAATCTGAGCACAGCAACAGAGCCTAATATGTAATGTCTGCGCCTGGGGTCTGCTTCAGTATCCAGCAAAGTTTCCAACTCATTTCGTCCAGCTGGTTTCGGTGATTCCACTATCATGCTTAACGGTTTCACTCCTAATTTGTTGATCGAGTGTGGTGGAGCTGAAATGTCGGTATCGGATCATTCTGGGTCAGACACATTTTGGACACCCCTAGACAAAAATACCCCGCTGTACCCATTTTGACTCAGCTCATTGTCTGGTGGATAGTGAATGCTTTGAAAGCTGGACTGATGGACTTTCACCTTTTCAGACTTCAGATTGCAGAGAACAGTGTCAGATATTGTCATGTTGAAGTCATCAATGATATCGGTATGGCAGGAATGCAGGAAGACTTCGGAAGAGGATCAATTATGTCCAAATACATCCACAGTTTTAATATGCTTTATACAGCAAAACACAAGCATTATAGCATCAATAAACATTTAGCCAGAAACAAGGTGAGCTTGAATCTTAGCACATACATTTTTTTCTGCCCAAAACAACATCCAATGGCATCCAGTATAAATGATGATGATTTGATCAAAATCTGCACATTTAGTAATTTAATGTATACTGTTCCATCACCTTAGATTGTCACACAATGGCCACCTCTGATGAGTACCATATGGAGGAAGGTACAACACAGGACGCGGCCAAAATATCTGCACCAAACTGTAAGTTTACAAATTCATATATGGTTACTGTTTTCAATTAATTACTTTACCAAAATATAAACTAGAATACCTAGCAGTATATAGTCGCACCTCTATGGCAGCTTTCGTCAACACATCGTCAAAAGTTTGACCCTGAATCCTTATATGAGCCTATGTAATTTGAAACTGGTCAACAAATATCAATTTTAGACTCCCCTTACATTGGACCTTTTTGGTCCGTCTTGGTCTAAAATTTCACCCTATGGGTGAATTGCAGGAGGGGGGTAGGTTGGGCCGGCGACATATTTTTTGTCACAGACGGACAGAAACGTGACTACTTAAGTCGCACCTCCTCGCAGCAATGTGTGAGAGGCGCGACTAAAAATATAACAGGCAGTGGCATTAGGCCGTAGCACCATCACCCAAGGTTTAGCAAATCTCATTTACCACTTTCCGAAATATCACTAATAAAGTGACAGATGACTGGCTGGTGTCTTCTTCCAGATGGTACTCGGCAGAATTTATTTCCTATTTACATTAATCCAATTTACAATGATCTGTTGATGACCAAGCCATGTGACAAATATAGTCTGGCCGGCCGGGCAGCTACAGCACGGAGATCACAGTCAGAACATGTTTCCTGGTTTGCCGGTAGCTCCCGCCTGGAATTTCTTCATCATGTTCTGTAATCCAGCCACTCCGCCTGCATCAAATCAACCACGTCACATTACGTTACATACTACAGTATTTCATGCCCACTTACATGCGCCGGTCGCCAGTGTCGACACTTGGCGGCATCTGCTTTCTGCCAACCGTCAACTACTTGCAGTAACGTGCTTCCGGTTCAACTCTTACGGCCGTCGGGCCTGTTCAGTTGCTGGCTCCATGGTCTGGAACTCTCTCCCGGATTTCATCTGGGACCTGACGATCAATACATACTGCTTCAGAAGTTTACTTGAAACATATCTGTTCACTTGTTACTAGTGCATTCAGTGTGTTAGAGGTTTCTGACGATAACTGCACTACATAAATCCACTTATAGTTACTTACTTACAAGCTGGGCATCACAAACATCCAAAATGTACGGAATAAAACTAATTACAACACAAGTTAAAATAACAAGTCTTTGGGTTCTTTCTTAATGATAACTACGTGAAATTCTTTTGCAAACTAGAAACTATCACATCGTGTTAAGATACTATAGCGGCATACAGACACATATGGTACACAGATGATATGGCACTGAGAGAGTGCAGATAACATAGGTATATTCATCCTAATATGAACATGTTAGTTACAGACTACATTAGCAGCAGAGGTAGTGGAAATTGCATCATGGGTGATGACATCATTACATTTTGCGCTAATGTGGTTGGTAAAAAGAACGTCTGGGACTTAACCGGAGTAAATTTCTAATTGTTTTGTATGCCGTCGTTGTTGTCCAACCATCACAGTGAAGGACGCAGTATGTACGTGGCGTAGGTGAGTGAACGTGGAGTGTATATATCAGTACACTCACTCACCCATCGACTGTAGTACTCGCGGATCCATCATCTTCACCATCTGTTGATTCAGTTTTGCCATCTGAGCCTGATTCACGTTCTTCGACATGTCACCGCCTGCAAGCAACGTAATATGGGTTCGCATGTGAATGATCTTAAGCAACATGAGGTTAAACCCGACTCCACCCTCCCCATCTGTCACAAATCTCTTAACTCCCAACATCACAGCATCCACTGAACACCAGCAGACTGTGACACTTCACTGGTCGAGATAGATCGGCTGGTCAGATGTGTGTGTGTGTGTCTCGACAATACTTTTCAACTGACAAACTGTGACATAGATATCGGTCATGCTCGTTCACCTTGAAACTATCTAGGTCAAGTCTGAAGGTCAAAGTTCGTAGGTACAAAAAAAAATTCACGAGGGCTTTCTAGTACTGTAGACAACTAGTGGGTGAGTGCTTTCAGCATCGACTGACGACTGTCGCCTGGTGATCACACTCGGTGTCCAGCTCTGTGCAGTGCGTGCAATATGGTTGATTGCATGTTGTGACAGTGTCACGCAGTCAGCTGATGTACTTCAGAACTGTGTTTGCATTCTGCTATCTTACAACTCACAACCGTTTTGTCATGTTTCACTTCTACATCACCAATTATACCACAAAAATACTAGTGTGCAAAAATATTAATCAATAAGTTTTATTCATTTAGCTGTTGACATTTCAAATGTTAAAAACACTGCTGTACAAAAAATTTCACAGTAGAATTTAACATCATCATCATCAGCTAATACATAGTGCACCAACTACAGTAACGTATAATAGCTAATAACTATAAGCTCCTCTAAACAAGTGTGGGGGTTTCAGTTTTTGTTTACAAAATGGACTGAATGCCAGCCAATCATAGTTCTTGATACCTTTGAAGAGTCCCTTAATGCCGCCCATCTTCTTCACCATCTGTGCAAACTTGGTGTACTGAGACAGCAGCTCGTTGACGGCGGAACTTGACACTCCGGCACCGCGAGCGACGCGCGTCACTCGGCCGGGCTGACGTGAAAACAACTTGGCTCCCTCATGACTGTCCAACTCTACAGTAACAACACATGGAAATAGAAACCTAAGTACTTCATGTGACCTGTTGACACACGCAGCCAGCGCACTGGATAACCATGCGACACTGATCGTCTGATCTCAGAATCAATGCATACCTGAAAAATAGGAATGGCCTGTCGACATTTTACTACTAAGCCAGAGAGACAGATGACAGCAGAGACAAAGGCAACGTCGTTCCGCAGTGCGTTAATTCTGATTGTCACTCTGGATCGGTGATACTTTTCAAGCTGTTTCACACTGCGAGTAGAATGCAACATTTCCGCGCTGCCGAACTGCATCGAGCCTGCAATGTCAGTGAAGTAAAAACAAAGTTATCATCGTAATCATCAATTTTAACTCAATAAATCAATCGACGAATCAATCAACTGACCCTGGTCACTCATGCTGTCCATGATGGTCATCAGTTTCTTGAGTCGAGCCATCGACTCCTGCTCGCTGCCCTTCGTCATGAAGTCACCGCCGAGGCCAGGTATCATGTTCTACGCACCACCGACCACCGAGCACGTAACAACTGACTCAGTTGAGATTTCACACCGAGCAAACATGCACCAGCTCATCACACGTGCACATCTGTGACTAAACTGCCGCTACAGATGGTTTTATTATCAACAAGGTTTCGTGATTATGACATTTAAGTTTTATGGAAGATTATAAACTCACAGTCGACAGCAACGGAACAGTTCCAGGCAAGTAAAAACCTAAGCAGTCCTATCGACCCGCATACCCATGCTGGCAGCACCTTTCATAACTGCGAGACCTTGACCTTTGACCTCATTTTCTTCACATGGCTACCCGCTGCTACGAACAATATGTGTACCAAGTTTGATGTCGATAGCTCAAGCTGTTTTTCTTTTAGAGTGCGGACAGACACACACAGAGACATACAAAGAAGTCACAGACACCAATGATCAGTCTACCCACATATCAGCTGCTTCTGGCGTGAATAATAACTGACAAACATTAAACAGATTTCAACCAAAACTCCACAGGAAAAAATGCAAGTCTATATAGATCTCCTCATTAGCACAAACAGCGTCATACGACAGCTCAGCGTATTTATAACAGAGGACAGTTGCAACGTACATATATAAACAACTGTTTACCATGATCTGGCCGAACGGACCCATTTTCATGATGTTCTGAAACTGCTCGTACATGTCGCGCAGCGTAAACTGACCTGTTACACGCCACACCATGAGTATATCAATCAGTAAAACATTTATAGTAATTATTTAAATGAAAAAAATCCTAAGTGCATTGTTAGCTGTTAGCAGTTGTTCAAAGCAATGAATTTTGAGTCTCTCACTGAATAAATATAGAGCCCGGGATGAATAAGCGGAGGAAAGGGTGAAAATACCAGACTGTTCGTACTGCAGCATAAAAGGAATGTGAACCAAAACAGAGAAATGACAGACAATAGTCACACTGGTCACATAATCTGACATCAATAACTGCACTGAAGGAACGAAGTCGTACTATCACGTCTAGTTTGCATCATTTCTAACAAGTAACTGAAAATTCTGCACAGTACTGTGGCATTTGGTGAATTTCTTATATGTTATTCCACATTTCTTCAAAATAATTACTCATCCAAAAAACAGAACGGTGGAAAAGACCAAGGATTTGGGTCAAAACAGTTTAAAGGGACTATTCAGTTAATGGGATTTTAAGTAATTTGGGGGAAAATGTTTTTATTTGGAATAACATAGACTTATTGGTCAAATGGCTTTAGAAGATGACTATGCCATCACCCTACAAAATTTTAATTCATCGACTTTTTCCAGATTTTCAGGTAAGTGACTGCAGTGTTAGTGCTGGGCAAAAGTGATGATTTGCTGACAATAACTCTACTCTCTCACCTTGTTTGAGTTTCTTCATCAGTTCTTCATTGTCGTCCAACTTCAGTTCACTCACTTTGTCGATCAAACCTTCAATGTCTCCCATGCCTAGCGTAGCAACAAGAACCACACCAAATCACCGCACATATTTAAATTAAATACTTTTCTCAACGAAGCTAACATCGATTATTGGCAGCATGTACACTCTTCTGTACTTGACATTAGCCGCAGCAATTTGACAATGTTATATAGCAGTATATTTACCAGCTCAACAAAACATGGGAATCAGTGACTCAATGACGACCTTTCTTCATCGTGTGATTCGTGAGCAATGCACGTCAGTTGCTCTGTGTCAGATGCAGCCATTATCCACGTATGTCAATATTACAGCTGATCAAGACCTTGCTGAATGCAGGTGGGTCAGCTGCTGCTCATCACTTCCTACTAGGCCACTCAGCCTGCACGTGGATAAGTCTGTATGCAGTGATATAGTGGGATCTAGGGTTCGTTGTCGGATGGTATAGGGCAGTTAGGGTTGACAGGCTCATTTACCAATTAGTCACACCTCTTCAAACCCAAATTTATACTGCTTGATTACAGAGGCACTAGTTGTTATCTAATTTGTTGTCTGCAAACTACGTTGTCAAATTTAAACTCATTTCTTTTGGTAATAGTGCTTATTACTATGATTATACAAAAATAGCTAGTTATAGACGTTTTAGGCTTCACTCTTTTTGCTTGTAATTCTGCAGCTTTCATTTATCCAGTACACAGTGAAAAAGATCACTTGCTAGCACAACACATAAACATAAGAATTTCCAATCAACATTGAAAATATAATAAAATTATTCCGGGATAAAACAAAGAGTGAGCTTGTTAACCTAAGAGTTTGCTGACGAACGGCTGCACCTTGAACGACTCAAAGTCGTCGATGTGTTCACCGGTGCCAATGAAAATTATCGGAGACTTTGTCGCTGCAACACTGCAAATGACAACAACAAAACGTCACCTGATCATGTTGAACACTCTGTGCATTAGTGTATCTACCGACGGGAAGTCACTTATTGATAACTGACTGCAAATGAGCTCAACTTTTTACGTAGTTTCAGAAGCAGGCCGACGCCCAAACTGTTTCTCATGTAGCCTATCAAATACAACTCTCATTCATTGCCATGACGGCACTTTGCCAATTAGATTACATTACATTTCATTACATTAGAAAACTATTTATAGTGGCCTAAGTAAAAGTAACTTCAAGGACCGTTACGGCGACACAGTTATAAAATAATGTCTGAGTAGGATTGCCAAAATAAATGAGTTTTCAGCAATGTGTACGGATTAACTGATTAACATAATGTGCGGAACCTTTCAGTTCACAAGGCAAATCAGTCAACTGTTGAAGCAGTGAAAGACAGCCTGCCCATCTTTACAAAACTCCACCATCAAACAACTTCTCGTTTATTTTGCACCACATTTATGACAGCTGATTCATTTGCTTACTTAATCTACTCCGAGTCGAGTTTACTTACGCGCTAAGTGCTCCACCGCCCTTCGCGTGTCCGTCAAGCTTTGTAATGATGACTGATGCTACGTCGACCTTCTCTTTGAAAGCACGCGCCTACATGCAGTCGTTAACATCAGACAGTGCTTCAATGTGCCACAGGCATCAAACAGTTTGATACGATACTATATTAAATATTTACAGTGTGCTCATAAGATCACATAGAAGTCAGCTTAATCTACCGCACTGTACCAAAAACAGGAAAAAATACAAAAAACGGTATAATGTCAGAAATATAGTTAAAAGTCTGTGGAGTCGATTCTGGGGAGAAGAGTCTATGGTTGGAGTGATACGTATCAAATGTAGGTCTTAAGCGGGGAACAAAAGAGCGAGGGAGTTATGGATAATGACACAGGATATACAACAGAGGAAGGAAAAATGACGGAAGCAGGAAGGAAAGTCAGACATGTCAGTCAGCTGTCATTCAGTCACTCCTCTGGGAGTGAATCAGAGATCTATAAGTCTTGGAGCAGATCAAGAACAGACAGTGATTTCTTACAGCTGGCACTGGTTCATATCAGTATCAGCGCTGTGTCACCACCGGCTGCATGAAAAAACAAACATCGACATGTAAAAACCTGCTTGTGTCATCTTAACTGTCCTCAAATGGACGATTTAATTGACGAACTGCCGGTGGAAAAACGACATCTGTGTAAATCGATCATTATCTGCTGGATTTAAAGCCGCATTAAATTAATTGGAGATTAATTTGCTGTGGAAATACCGGACCTTAACAGAGAGATTTCTGACTTTGCAGGTAACAAATATTAAAGATGCAATTAAATTAACCACACTGTTTTTGTTATTTTACTAGACGACCCACCTGTGCCTCACATGCTTGTCCTATTGAAGCATCCATCACAAAAATTATATTGTCTGGATTCTGCAACAAACAAAAAATAGCTTAGTACTTTACAGCGTAATCAAAGCAACATAGGCATTTCTACATGTTATATCTACACTGTCACAAAATTACACAGACCAATACATAATAATTATATTAATATGCAAATCTGTAATGCACTCAAAGTCACGCAGGCTTGAATAAATAGCGCAGTCGGTCACCAGGTGGCCAATGAGGTATGTTAATAGTGGGACTTTAGATATGTTTAAAGTTATACAGAGATAAACAATGTTTAACAGAGGTAGGAATGAAGTTCGACGTAGCAGAAGAGATGTAGTTGAAGGCGCACTGGCTGAAATCAGTGGACATATCACGGTACCTGGATTGGTTACCGACCTCAAGAGCAAACAGCACATGACAGATGGTGTACCTGGAAGAGATTGCAGAAATGAGACGGTCGACAGATGATGTATACAATCACTCACAAACATATGAAAGCTATGATAGATGAAACCACAATTCAGTTATAAACGGAACAGTAAGTAAGTAATTCAATCAGCACTCGGTCCAGTATTAGCTTTTACTGAAAATTGTCAAGTAATTAATTTATCAATTTAACATCAATTTAAACTAAAATTAGTACCAGTTTTAATGAAAACTGGTGCTTTGTATGGTATCATTCTGACAGAGAGACATGTGTGCATGAACAGAGAGACAGAGAACGTGTGCACGTACGACGGCGTTGGACACTTGCAGCATCTCTTCAAACAGCGAGTCGGCCTGCTTGTGACGACCGCTCGTGTCTACGATGATTATCTCAAAGTTCTCCGACTGAAACTTCTCTACGCCTTCCTGAGCAATGACGACCGGGTCAGTTTCTGTGTAGCTGTACGACATCAACAACAATCATGGATCGGTTTACGGCGACTATTTTAGTCGGTGATGTGCACGAGGACTTCAAAGCCCACAAGACCAACGCACTGACTCACAACACTGAGGCGAGAACGAGGCATATATCGCAGCTGATCTGAGGCAAAACCGTAAAACCCAAGGCCTGAGTTGAGGCCAAGACAAGGTGATGACATGCGAGATCGAGGCGTCCAATGCCTGAGGCGAGGCCCGCGACTGAGGCATTGCAGTCAGTAGCTATCCCATGATCCAAGCACATCAAAGCTTATATCACAGTATTCACAGGTAAAGCTTACAACAACAACAACAGCCTTTGAAATAACAGTGGGCTTGTTACATTCGGAACAGTTTTTAGTACCAAGGTGGCGTTTTACTTTACGAAAGTAAACAAATCTTCGGCTGTGCACTTTTAGATGCTTTTTTGGTAATTTTACGGTTTTTTAGATGTTGCTAAATATTCAGATATGTTTGATTATATAAAAGGAAGACGGCCAGCTGTTTACTTTAAAAAAAATCGTTGCATATCATCTTTAAAGAATAAATAATACAATCAACCAAAGAATCCAAATCTCAATATAAGTATGGATCAATGAATGTATGATTTAATAAGTGACCACTCAGTGACAAACAATCGAGATCTCACCTGCCGTAAAATGGAATCTTTGCCTTGGTTGCATTCTGCTTGATCTGATCGAAGGCACCTGCGCGAAACGTATCGGCACAAACCAGGCACGTCTTCCAGCCTTTCTTCTGGTAGTAGTACGCCATCTGTCACGTACAAAACACCGCACTATCATCGTCTCAAACAGTGATCAGTATCACTGAAGTAAATTATTTATTCTGTTACTGCACGAGCTTCTCGTATCACATACAACTTATAGAACTACAAGATTCAACAGTAACTTACTATTATACGAGAACAACTATGTAAACTGGTTCATATTAATAGATGACATAATTTCTTCAGTTTTCCGATAAGATTTTTTAGAAAATCAGCATAACCACAACGATGTTCAAAACTTTGGTTGTTGTCTCAATTTCATACTAAGATCATCTTAGGATGTTTTGAAAATTAATATATTTATATAACTAAAATATTAGTTGAAGCAGGTGTGGTTCTATAATTAAGGTGACTGAGCACAGATAAAAAGCATTTACACCGTAGAATAAAAACTAAAAATCTACCGATTCGCTATCTAATTTCTACCCACCTTTATCAGATCTATCCAATCAATAACATCTTTTCCATAAAAATCAGATTTTCTGAAAAAAGGCATGTAGCAAAATCCATGCATTTTGCAATGTGGTGCAGTGACATTTGTCAGGTGCATTCACTAGCATTTATACCAAAATTTCTCAGCATTTGGTTCAGTTTTGACAGATAATTAAAAAAACGGCACGTTTCTGAGAGGCCAGTGTCAACACCTTGGTACACGTGGTGGTTTTGCCGCTGCCTTGAAGGCCAACAAACATGATGATGTTATTCTGTCCTTTGGCTGGCTGCCACGCTTTCACTCCAGGATCAATCAACTACAAACAGATGCAATCACATCACAAACCACGCATCTCACTAACAGTATCGACATCTACGTTACCACCACTATATGTAAGTTAAATGATGGTCAAATGCACATGCTACTAGACGAAAACAGACGGCTCTGTGGAGGGCCGTACCTACCTTCACAAGCTCCTTAAACACAGCCGACTGGATCATGCGTCTTTTGTTCAGACCAGCGGCCATCTCATCAAAGTCAATTACAGACCTGCAGAATATAGCATACAAAATATCATTCCACTTACTTAATATGCAGTGACACCAATGTATCCACTATTCTCAAACAAATGCAGTTTTCTTGTTGAAATAAAAATATACTGTAAAATGGCTTATAGCAGAATCATACTATACATTAGAACTTACCGACGCCAGTTTTCCAACCTGTGAAATCTGGCATCATAAAGATAAATTATTCTGGCTTTTAATAAAGCATGAGATAATGGTGGCAGTGGCAACAGCTGGACAATACTGAAATCAGTTACACATAGTGATATGGCATGGTTATCTCCAGAGAGATAAAAATGCCAGCACCTCAGCACCTAGTTTCTGCTGTGCTTTTCCTGACACCTGACCAACATTGTCAAAAGACTGAAACTAATGAAAATATATTGGTTCAATAAAACATAAATGGTATTATATCAAGATGACAACAAAGTGCCCTGTTCGAACTTCAACAAAGAAACCGTATTAATAATGATTACTCCGATTCCTAGTTAACTTACCGTACATTTTCTCGCAATTTCTTCACAAGAACAACATTGACATCAGCGGCCAGAAGCGCTGAACATATTTCTTTTAGCATAGCATTCAGAACCTGAGCACAGCAAAAGCTACACTGCTCAATGCAAAACTACAGTAATTGTAATGAACATGTCACATACATGTAAATGCTCAAATAATGTTGACAATAACTCAAACATTTCCTTTCTACAGCACGGACATACACACACACACAAAATCCGACGCAACTAATCACCGTATCCCTGGCACCAAAAAGCCAGCATTTTTATCTCATTTTAGGCCAGAAAAATGGGAACACATTGTACCATTTCAATATTCTTTATTATTTACTGATGAGGGGCAAGCCCCATCCACAGACCCACATTCTAAAAATTTACTGCAACATTTTACTGCACGATGAATTTAGCATGACTTAATAATGCGGTTATAGCAACTGTCCGCCTATCAACATTCTTAATCAATCAATCAATCAATCATTTAATTCAGGTTGACAAGCCACAAGACAAAGCAAAATAAATACATTAAATGAATGAACTCATTTATTACCTCACAATACATGGCATAATCACAACAAATACATTAGCTGCTGAACATTCATCCATACTAAACATAATAGTTGCTGCATAAAAATTAATACAGCTCATGATTTCAGACCGCTATCAAAATGCACTGCATTTATGTATCAGTTTCGGTCCCTTTGTTAAAATTGCACAACAATGGCACTTACCAAATGTTTGGAAGAAGTTACTAGCACTCAAGAATTCCGCTAGTTTCGTGTCGCAACGTGTTATTTTTAGAACATATTTGAAATTTCGCAGTTTACTACACACTACTGAAACGCCGTCGCAGACAAAAACTACGTTAATGGTACGTTTATTAATATGTGGGACTAAATATGAAAATTTCTGCCAACACTTACAGCCGTATTTTTGTGTTAGGATGTGTTTGTAGCATAATAAAATTTACTTCACACATAAAACCAAACTACATAAAACGAATTACCTCTTCATTGATAACAGTGGCACTGCTAAGTGAACGAAGCGCAGCAGTAATTTTGCGTCCTAAATCCGCTAGTACCATCTTGCTGAATAGCTTTGAAACAGATCAATACAGACTCATATGTGAACTCCAGTGATAAGAAATTGCTGTTATCGGACTGCCTATAATGTATTCATAAGTGCAACAGTCATCATACAGTGTCGTTCAAAACAACAAATTAAACACTTTACACTAAAATTTCCCTACATTTGTATTACGCAAATACACGCAATAAACTGAAACTAAAGTAAACAAAAGTAAATAACATAGCATAGATTAGTGCAACAAACAATCTGATTGTAGGGTTACTAAGATATTTTAAACACTGCTGCCCTAATGCCAGAAATTGTACAGACACAAAGAGCGATAAAATGCTAAAATTCTAAACCCGCTAAGTTTTTTTCATAAATGTCTATTGCACTGCAGTGCGACTTCAACTAAGTCGTAAATTTAAACAACGAATATAACCACAAAGCCTTTTGCTCTAGTGCTGAAAAAAATTAAAATCACTCTCCGATGTAGAAACTGTAAAAAAGTGAAAACGCGCCGGATCACGTCAGTAAGTAAGTAAGTAAGTAAGTCAATAAGTGTAAGTAGCATAAACCTATTTCATAAATTATGATGTTAAATTGAAGCAATAAAGACGTGTTCTGTTACCAATTTGTAAATTAACACTGACAATTAAACACCAAAAACTATAAGAGATTATGGAAAACAAACGCACTAGAACTTTTACTATGTATGTATGAATGTATGCACGAGTATATGCATCCAGATATGCGATGATGAAACTTTTGATGCTAAATCTAGTAATATGTTGAAAAACTTCATGGCGGTCAAATTAAAACCACAACAGGAAGCCGTTTTTGACGCTGTTTTGGACTGAAATTGGGCAAAATCGCATGAAAATTCTTGTAATTATTAGTGACGTCAGTATACCCGATTCACTAAACCTTTTATTGAAAAAGCAGACACCTATATTATTTCATTATCACTGTTGGAAGTCGCTTTAAACTTAAAGTGCAGCAGCAAATGCCGAAAATTCGTAAGAAATATCGAGTGGGATGTGATAAAGTGTCCTGTGTGGAAATTCCCAGTTTCGACGTTCATTGCCAGAATAGAATTTTTAATGCCAAGTTAATCTATTAATGTAAAAATTGAAATTACTAAACGATAATTTTCATTACAAAAATGCTTTAAAAATGAAACTAAGTTACTTGGCAGTAAAAATGCCAGTTGGTAACTGTGCGCCACGTCAACAACTGGACACTGGCCAGTGACCGGTGATTAGTATTTCGATGTATAATTTATGAATCTATGGTTGACAATATGCGTAAGTAAACAAATAACAGAAATGTAATTTCCTTTCTTGAATGGAACAAAAAGGTTTATATCGTATTACGAATCACGTTGTCATCCTTAATACTAGTTATTTTAAACCAATGGATGGCTTATATAACCGATTGCTGACAAAAATGAGGTCTATCGCCGCAACTATTTACAGAATGGGGCTCCCTAAGCTACGAACATCTAGTGTCTATAATATTCCACGTCTTAAAAATGCCTGAACAGTTTTCTGTGATTTTTAATAGTGTTGAACACTCAACTTAACAGGAAATCAGTCGACGCAGGTGTCTAGCACCATTAAGTCCTCACCAATATTATCTAATTTATTTTAGTTCTCGAGTGTAGAAAGGGTCTCACTAAAACCTGACTACAAGCAGACCGCAAGCAGACAGCGACGATAATTAGCTAATTAGCGTTGCGGTCTGGGGTTGCGGTCTTGATTGCACCAGACCGCAATTGACTAAAACTTGACACCAACACCGCAAGTACACGGCGACATTAATTTTCGGACAGGGGGAGGCAAATATTTTTATTGCACACAAAGTGGTTTAAATCATATATTTGGATATTGCTGGGATCTATACAGTAAGCCTACATGGGGATATAA
>Ga0209782_1000334_pt1 | contig 19437 bp, 17 predicted proteins | sample WorMetmaBAHAMAS1_FD_187390 | JGI IMG/M metagenome (GOLD analysis project Ga0209782, IMG submission 187390) | Marine gutless worms symbiont microbial communities from Max Planck institute for Marine Microbiology, Germany - Inanidrilus... | ecosystem: Host-associated > Annelida > Digestive system...
TAGTCAAATGATACCTCAAAAGTTATATTCCAAGAATGCAAAGTCTTCACAAACGATGCCGCTGCAGTGCTGAACAGTTCCGAAAGTTGCTGTAAGATCCTCGTGATGAATTAAAACTTAAAAACCTATGAAATTCATAAAATTGCAGCGAAATTGGAATCACACTGTTTACCATAGAGTATCCTCCTACTAGCCCAGAAGTCCTTCATTGATCGATTTCCAACAAATTTTGCACAGCAGTATAAGTCATTGAGGTAATCACCTGTGACAAATTTTTTAGGCGATCCATTAAGGAACGTCGATTCTGTGTGGTTCGAAAATGTACCCTTGCCGATGACAAAGCCAGTAACTTAACGTTAACACTCCACCGACGTACCTGCTGAGTGATGTGAACGCCCCAGACGTAGGCATAAAACAGTAAAAAAATAAAATACATATACATACATAAGACTACACTGAATCAGAGAGAATTCCCGTACCGGCACATTTACCGCTGTATGAAAAGGACAGTCAACGGAAGACACTAAAATACAGAAATTAATCAGTTTTATATACTCACACTTTTTCTGCGGACTCAGATTGTGTACATCGAGCGGCAAGTCACCTGTAAAAACAGTAAATAGCAGATGTAAGCTGCGTGCAGAAAGGCATAAAAGATCAATCGTAATAATCCATTATTTATAAAATAACAACGCAGGTCTTTATTATTGTAGGGAATTAAGCAGTGAAGCAACGGTCTCCGCGGGTTAAGGTCCGGTTTTTTCACAGCAAATTAATCTCCCGTTAATTTAATCCGGCATTAAATCCGGCAGATAATGATCAATTTACTCAGATGTCGTTTTTTCACCGGCAGTTCGTCAATTAAATCGTCCGTTTGTGGAAAAACCGGACCTTAGATTCTCACATCTTGTCTTGGTCTGAGAATTAAATGAATGTGACTGTCACGTTGTACGTGCTGCAAATTCCACTAGTAGTTCATCGGTTGTCTTTACCCCGTAAGGTGGTGGCCTAATGCACCTGGAAATATTGTAGATTTCAGTACCGTAATAGATTGTGTATTTGTTTCCCTTATCACTTGCTTCAATTTGCTTGCTTATATTTCCTTTCTTATTTACTTTTCCATTATCTTTTCCTATGAGAATAACCCTGCTCAGTTTCTAGGCCATATGTGGTAGATGGCGACTAAATCTGGATCATAATTTGTCTTGGTTTATTTTATGTCGTAATTTTTTGGTGTTTGATGATTTGTATTTCGTTGATTTTGTATTTATATGCTTAGTTTTGTGTAACCTAAGTATATTATTATTATTATTATTATGTTTTTTTTTCTCCCGGCTGTAATTTTGATTTTCTCAGTAGTAGGCAAGAGATTGGCTGGGAAGATCATCTCCGATATGACCTATTTAGTGTCGAATGAGACGTCAAACTATCTCAGCAATCATTGGTTCTGTTTACTGTTATCTATTACTTTGAGCCGGTTTTGTCTAAATGGTCTTTTTTGAAGTTACGGCAGAAGAAACGAGGACTTTTAGGGATAATTGAAGCAGGTATTTTACATGGCAGATACGATTCTTTATGTCCAAGCGACAGTATTGATGCACTGAACGGTGCTCAAAAGCACCGGGCCTCGTGTTTCTTTTCATCCACTTGCTGTGTGAGCGGCATGAACAGAACTCAGATTGGAACCACGAGGAATGACCTGCCAGTCGAACTGAAAGATGAGAACATAAGCAAGTTGTAGATTAGATAAGGTTTTTGAAAATGTTTGCAACTAGTCACAGCAGGCTTGTCTGCAGTGGCATAACTAGGGGAGGGGGGCAGCAGGCAAGGCAAGGGTGCAAAACAGCATCACAAAAACATTTTTTGACTTTTATTTATAACAGTTACAAAGATGAATTTGATAAAGTTTGTTGAATGAACCAACAGTAGCATTTCCTAACAGACTTTTGCTATTTTGGTTGCTATCTTGTTTAGGCAGCAGTTCACTCCATTGCAGATTGTAGAAAAATGAGGCAGCCACGAAGTATGTGATTAGCATATTCTTAAAGGAAAATCATAACACTGCGGCATTGGCAGCTCAGCACAGCCATGGTGGTTAATTAATTAAAAATCAAGACTTCTACTGACCCTAAGGATCTCTAATACTAAACCCTATTTTATCACTCTTTTGCAGGTAAACTATGCCGTTTACAACAATAAATAAGGTACAGCAAATGACTTTAAATTGTAAGGAAGTAAGTGATTTTCTACGTCTGTGGGGCCGATAGCAGTCAATAGGCATATGCCTATGTTCTGTTCTGATCTATTCACACTAGTTATGCCATAGCATATAAGAGATATTGTATGCAAGATGCGGTGATGTTTTGATTGATTGGTTCATGGTGCGTTGAGTAGATGCTGGCACAGGCGCTGCAGACTGCCAACTACAGGTCCATATGTACTTGCTCGTCTGCCGACGTGCGAGCCGTCCTGTTGGCCATTGTCAACAAAATCCAGAAATAGTGAGTATTGGGAATAGTTGGTGGAATTATCGTAAGGACAGTTGAGATCAATATGTTAGGTTTAAGCAACTGTTTGTCGACAGGTGTGAGTGTTACCTGTACAAGGAGCTGTCGTCGCTGATTGGTTACGGTGATCTGCTGGTACTTGTATAACTTAGTGGTCGATAGTGGAAGAAAGCCCGTTTTTTTGCTGGAATATGTCAGAAAAAAAGTGACTTGATAGTTAGCACGTTTAATACTATGAGACATAATTTTTGAAGTTCTATTGACTAAAAGAGGCAGACAGTAACAGTTGAGACAACTGATAGACACGTCTTTGCAGCTGGTGAATGCACATGCCCATGTGAATGCCACTTTAATAGCTAATAGTTAACTCAGTTAAACTTAGTACATGTGTTCATGGGCAACTGTCACACTAACATGAACATGGGATATATAGACGGGCGTATTTATAGTGCATCAATGTGGGTAGTGTATACCAAGCTTTGTTAGATTGCCTTGTCGATTATTCTGTGTTCATCATTGTACTTTGTCAAGTTTTTGTTCGTCTTTAAACCGACACCAATACTCACACGTGTATTATAAGCAAAAATACTTTTAACTCATTGCTGTATGATTAACAAGGCAAAATCTATAGCCGAGAAGTGGCATTGTGGTTAATTGGTTAATTAATGTGGCAACTCCAGTAGCTGCCAGTTCTGTACTGATTTATTCACATTTATGTGATGCTGTTGGATACAGCTGCAGCAAGAACATGTCGTCGTGGCTACCGATGAAAATTGCTCTGGTCGGCGGTGACGCATACATCAGCGCTGTTCTGAGGCCATATGTAGAATTCTTCTCAACCAAGTCTCCTGACTGGCTGACGTACATTCGCTTCCTTGTCGTACCATTCGGTGAGTCTGTTTATGTTGATCGATGAGAATTTCTGTGGAGTGAGCTGCGGGAACGATATGAAACTTGACAAACTGTTGTGAGAACTGACGGATACGAGGCCAATAACAGCGTGCTGTGAGATGAATGTATCTGTTGTCAGTAGACCAGTCTTTGTAGTCTTTATAGGTAGCTTATATGCCTCCAGGTATGCAATCCAGCATATTTGGTGCCTGTCCCAAGCCAGGATTAATTGGGAGGGTCGCGGCAGGAAGGGCATCCGGCATAAAACTGGGTGGATGATGGAGGTGGGGGCATCGATGGTCCAGATGAGTTGGCATCCAGCCGGATTGTCGGTGCACTTGCCTCTATTATCTTCCCCACGCCTGATAAAATCGAGAATGATGACAGACTACCACAACATGTTTCAGGTGTGAGTGGGTGAATGCCTCGGACAAAGGGCAGTAAAACGGCTGTATGTTTGTGTGTGTGTGTGTGTATGCACTTGAAATCAACAGTTTGTTTTCGAAAGCTTTGAGCTTATGTGGCATTAGTTTGTTAAACGTGTACGAACCGCAGCTGCAGTATTGGTTATATGGCTTCCTGGTAGCACGTTGGTTTCTGTCAGCAAAGTTACTCTAATTTGGTTAGTCTGGGTTGAGTGACCGTGTTCGGTGCGGTTACCACCTTGGCAGTCGACAACATAGACAGCTCTGATCGAGTTTTCTTTAAGCTCGCAGTGACAGTTCACCGGTGTCTGAACGGCCGTGCACCATCGTACCTGTCGGATCATTGCACACCGCTTTCCGCTGGTACGCGTCGACATCTAAGTTCCACCAACCGCAACATACTTGCAGTACCGCGTCATCGGCTTAACAACTATGGCGGTCGGGCTTTCGCAGTTTACTGACGTTTACTGAAGACGTATCTGTTTGCGCGATACTAGTGCATGCAGCGCATTAGAGGTTGATAACTTTATGCGCTATATAAATCTACTTACTTACTTACTTACAGCATACAGCGAGGCCAACTCAACCTCCTACACTTAATGGGATGAGAAATAAGTACCGGCCAAAGGGCAGTGATGCTGTGTGGCTGATGAGTAAAGGCAAGGTCCATTTTGTTTGTGTATGCACGTGTGGGTGTCAGTTAAAACTGTGCGATTCCTTGCTGTACCTTGAGAAATGAGTATCACGCTCGGTATAAATCGCTATACGTACGTCCTGTTTACTTACTTATAGTAATGTTGATACGTGTCGTTGCGTGCAGTGAGTGGTGCGGTCTCCAAACAGCTCGTGCGTGTTGACTCGAAGTACGCCGGGTTGTTCAGCGACAGCACATGGAAAGAGTCGACGGCCGACAGGCTGGACATGTCGACACGTTTTGGTCGGTACTGCCAGTTCACTGCTGACAGCTTTTTTGCGATCACGCCCACTGTCCGATAGCATGTACAAAAATAGCCACTGTCAATTAAACAAACCTTTTACCACGTGGACTGAAACATTATCTAGGTGATGTACTCGTTTATAGCATGTAGTTAGTAGACCTAGACATGTTGGAATATAATTACCAATACCAAGTGTAATAAAGAACCACGTTTTTATGCTTGCTGCATGATAGTTTAAATTGTAGACATTTTTATGCATACCCAGTATTTACTTAAGTGATTTACACTTCGCTAGAAATGTTTGCCGTGGAAGTTATCGAATAATTATTACACAACGTTTTTACATGTTACTAAGCGGTTATCTCTCTTAAACTGTGTGCTAGAATCAGTGCGAGCATTAGTGTTGACGTTGCATTAAATCCAATAAAGCTCTGTGAAAAATCGATTGGTTGTGAATGCTGTTCAGACGTTGCGGAGATCATGTCTCGAATTGTTCGCTATCTGTCTGGAGCAAATCATATCCTGCAGCTGCCATTGGCAGAAGTCATCTTGACCAACAAAGACAGAGGGTACAAGACTGCTGTGTCTTGAATATTATGTCGATTAATTATTATACATGGAATGACTTGTGTGACAGCTCTGCCAGAGTATATCTGATAGAGTTAGAAATAGCATCTAACCACCAATGCTGCTAAGCACCTGTAGAAGTGACATATTGTTTGTAGCTGGTGGATTAGCAATCTAGTGTGAATTTATTCGTCAATGGTACTGATAACATGAACAACAGCTGCACAAGTAACTAGTATTTAGTATTGAACAGGATGCAGATGCTGACGGTGTTTTTTTTGTGCAACGACCCGTCTGATACAGTAATGATGTAGGAAAGTGACGCTGAAAAGTGGTGCTGTTTGACGTAGGACTGACGACTCGTCTCAAGTGATCGTTCCGTTTGTCGGGGCAAGTATATCAGTGCTGTTTGTCTTATATATTTGTGATAACATGCTTGTGAACCATTTCACTCCAGTGACGTTGATGGGGTTCGCTGCATAAAGTCCACTGTCAGGAGGACACATACACACTACACGGATGCATCGGTGTAACCGTGGCTGAAAAGTTGGACGAACCACACATGGAGTTGATGTTGATTCTATTTCTTTTCCTCCTCCCTTCCCTTCTCGCTCTTGTCATTATATGCCGACACTGCTGTCGTACCAACTCTTTCTACGTCCTTTCATCTACCCTTAAATCTGGAAGCTTTATCTGTGAGCCCGTAGGTGAAAAGTGCCTCTGAGTTACACTGCAAGCCCAATGGAATAATGACAGTCACAAAATGTGGAGGCCGGGATGCAGCCCATGGATCTTATACGATAATTTTACCAATGCACAGATGTAACCTGCTCTTGTCACCCCCTTACTTGTCATGCTCAATTTGTGTTGCATTTTTCGGCACAGACCATCACTCTGATGTCACCATGTTTTCTTGGAGATCCCGCTGGAACATTGTTCAATACTGTGCACTTAGAAATTTTGTCACAGTTCATTAACCAGGTGTGGTCAACAGTCAGCCACTGATGGTCGCTTGTTTATCACATCACACTTAATAAGTGTTCATCAACTTTGTAGACAGTATGATGGGCACGGTCATAGTGTGTGTTTATCTCTGGCACCTGATGCTCAAATTATCAGTTGTGTGATTTTGCAGGAAGTTCGTTTGGGTCCAATGGCAATGTCAAATTCATCAACAATGCCATCGCTATCTGGTAGATATTGTTAATTTATTAACTGTAAAAAAAACTTACGTTAATACAGTGCACAGCATTTACACATCAGCGCATTAGAGGTTGATAACTTTATGCGCTATATAAATCTACTTACTTACTTACTTACTTACACATCTTCTGTCGATGGCTGAAATACCATTTAAACATGAATGTCGTGGGATTTAACAAACCAAGTGACTGATGGTATGACTTACTGTGTTGCACATTTCTAACACTTCTTAGCTTTTTAACCTTTTTCAATAATATGTCTGCATAGACAAAGCTAGTTGATATCTGCCTATCATGTTGCCTTGGAGAACCACATCCACTGCTGGTTATGTGCTCACACAGCACTGTATGATTTTGTTTTGGTTAACTGACTTAGGTCCGGACCTTACCTACTTATTTGCTCGAGTTGTTTTGCTGAGTAACAGACCAGATTTTGCAACGTAATAGCAGCCAGTATTTTGTGTTATTTAAACCAGAGGTAGGTACTAGGTAGCTTAGTCTTTTGACAAATAGGACTGAAACTTGAATAAAATTGTTAACCTAAGATGACGTCTGCTAGTCGATGTGGACTTGTGAGAAGGTGGAAAGAGTTGGTGGAGTAAAATACTTTAAAGTGACATACAATACATTTGGAGTTTTTGTTATCACAAATTAGTGGCTTGGCTGCAGATCCAGAAGAGCCGTCGATGTCGTTATCCGGCAGTCCACCTCCAGCAAGTCATATGACATCAGCGGAGAAGACCAAGGATACAACGTCATCGGTGGTTCACGTGGCAACGACATCGTCAGCTGCTGCAGTCAGCAGTACCAACACTGTGCAGTCACCACCGGCCGTAGCAAGGTTAGTGTGTTTTGTGTGTTTGTCTTTTTTGGCCATTGAGAAGGATGATTATCAGAACCTTTCTGTGCTGTATGGTGTATATACCATGTGGACAGTTTTTACAGGTTTATTTAGCATGTTCGTTTAGCTTTGAATGTCATTTCTGTGTTGGATGTTTATCCCAGGTTTTATTTTGTATTTTTTTTATTATCTTAGCCCATTTTCTGAGTTTATTGATTAATGTTCTGTTGGATTTGTTTCTTCAGTACTAACCACGAGATTGGCTGGGATGAACGTTTCTGATATGACGTCAGCTCATTCGATATTATTATATGTTGCATCAGAGAGCTGATGTGAAGGCGTGGTGTGCCTTCATTATTGGGTTATGAGAGGATGATGCTTGGCAGATGGTTTTCATCGGTTTGTGTTAGAGCTTCGAGTTTTCCTTACTTCAGCATTATTTCACATTTGGTTTGGCTACAGAAAGAGCACTCAGTCTGTGCAAAATCTATTTCAATTAGAATGCACCTTTTTGATGTGTCATAGAAGCTTTGGTACTGATCGCCATGTACATATCCAAAAAACAGAATACCTAATGAAAAAAAATTTGAAAAATGATGTATGACCTGTGTGCAGCAATGCCGGCACAGTTGCAATGAGCTCGGAAGCCGCCATTCCGTCAGACACGGTCGATCTTCAGGTCGACTACTGGATGTCACCGCCACGTTCTGATTCACAGGACCGTGGTGACCGCACACTGCGCAAGGAAGTGAAGTGCTCGCTGAAGACAATGTTCCGCTCTATGCGCGTGTTTCGGATGCCGTCGTCGTCTGCTTTGTTGCCGCCGGCGATGGCCGACACCGTGACACCGTCGGCACTGTCGATGATCGTCGTCACGCTTGAGAAGAAACAAAAAAGTACGGCGACATATTTACTGCACTCAGTAGTAGTATCTTAATCTTGTAACAATTTTTTGTTTGTATGCCGCGTACATACAGTGGATGTTCACTGGTAGCATTCAACTGTTGTAGACATTGTTAGTCATGGTGAACAAGTCTGATTTCAGTTAGTGAGTTAGTAGGCCTATGTAAGTGAATATAATTTGCGATCACCCGCAACCGCAAAGGTCAGCCGAAGCCGAATTTGAGGCGCAAAAGAAATGTGTTAAGTGGGTTGGAAGATCTGCTGGAAATAGTTGGTCTTGAGCATAGAGTTGCGACTGTATGGAAAGTAACTGCGTAACATTGTGTGTCACTGAACTCGACCAACCGACCAAACCTATGGTGGAAGTGCTTCGACTTCAGTAGTTGTTGCTATTTCCGCTGATTTAACTACCAGTTCAAGTTCAACATGGAGTCGGTGGATGCTGCTGTATGTCAACTTGTCAAGGATTGCCGTGCAACAATACATGAGAACTTTTCAATTATTTGTGTGTATAATGTGATTGCTTTAGTGCTTTGACATCGTTGGTTGGCTGAGAGGAAGGACGTCTGGCCCACTCGACTCATTTTTTTTCTCCCAAGAGGTTTTTCTATGAACTAAGTAAAGGAAGAAAAGTGTGAGGGAACTGGCAGACCGAGATTCATGTGGAACGTGGCCATTAAGGACCGTTCATATCACTCATCTTACTTCATGTCATGTCATCTCATTTTAGTTAACCTGATTGTATCTTAACTGAGTATGCTGATTGGTCGCACCTGCGGTGAACTGGGTCACTTTGCAGCGCACAACACAGTTCACTGTGGCTGAGACCAGTCATGGCACACTCATTTATGATGGAATGAGGTCAGTTAAGACGAGTTCAGATGACGCGACGTGAGATGAGTGTCATGAACATTGTCGGAAAATATAGCTGATAGCGGTGTGTGCAGAATACAACAACACAGGTTGTTTGTCTGGCAAGCCCCGCCACTCATGCTTTTGCAGTGGTGACCTGATTGACGCTTATACTGAGCAATGCCAGGTGGGTGCTGTCCCACGAGAAGGTTGATTGGTTGGAGTTAGTGCGCTGTCACTCAAAAATGGCATTATCACGCCTTACAGAGTAAATGATATAATCAAACGAGGAGCTGGAATGTTGTTGTTATCGGCTGTGTGTGAAGTAATGCGGCTGAAGAAGTCCAAGGAGCCAGACGCCAGGAAGAGTCAACAGATCGACGGCATCAGTCGACTGATTTGCACGTCCAAGACGCAGACTCATCCGCTGTCAGGTTGGTCCATCATCCGTGTAATCACCATCATTCTCTTGTCTTGTCGAGATTAATGCAAATCTTGTCAAACGATGTCTGGCATTGAGTTTTCATTTGTTTATATGATTATCAGGAATTTTCAGTTGTGTGTGCTTCTACCTGCAACAGTCTGCCTGAGCATTTCACCTCGTCATCCATGTAATAAGTTTTTACGCTTGTCTGAAGGCCGAATTTCTCCTGTTGTTGTTTCCTGTATTATTGTAAAGTTCTAGCACGGAGTCTTGTCGTTTTGTATGCTCTGGTCATTCATTTGTTCACACGTTAAGAGGAAAGGAAAGAAGATAAATGCAGTGCTTTGAAATTGTTGGAATTAGAACTAATCGGTTTCATTTATTAGTCAGTTACTTCAACACAGCCTTTGTTTGAGTTCTTCATCGGATCTGCTGATGAAGATTCAAGATCATGGGTCAAAACTGGAGCAAAATTAATGTTTATTGGTTAACTAACTAACTACGGCTATATTTTAATACCATCGTGATGAAACTTTTCAGAAAATTATTTTGCTGATACGAAGGGATTTAAATGGTATGGACACATACCTCATGGAATCTGAGGAATTGCATTATAGCAGACCAGTTGCTCATCTGAGGTTATTAAGAAGAATCTCAAATAGGTTCGTGTGACCTTTGGTCTGTTGGCGACACACATTAGGCCAGTTGATATCCAGCCACAGCAGCAATCCAGCGTTTCAACGCAGTCTGCCTGTCTAACATTTTCACAATTTCCGAGTCCCCATTGTAGCCGTTCCAGACACCACACACTTTGCTTAGTGTCTCACACCCTGGGAATGAAGTACCAGGGTCAAAAAAATAATAATAATACACATATTTGTATAGCGCCTTATGGTCGTAACTTCAGAGGCGCTGTAGCCAGGGAGTGTGCTAGTGAGAGTGAGAAAAGGGAAGAGAGTAAGCCTGGAAGAAAAGGAATGTCTTAGCCTAGATTTAAAAATGGCAATAGAGTCGCTATCAATCACTGTCTTCGGTAGCGAGTTCCAGATTGCGGGCGCTGTGCAGCGAAAAGTGCGCTTCTCAAATGTTGTTCTTGGCGATGGTTGAGGCAGCGACATAATTAAAAGTCCTCGACGGTAATGATGGAAGTGGATGAATGTGACGCCGGCAGTGTGTGCACGTGTGACGCAGTGACTATTGACGGAGTCGAGTGGACGGGAGTCAAGTTTTTCCAGCTGTCCGCTCAGTGGCAGACTCACGTCAAACATTTTCCGGTGCTCGTCTTTGGCAGCAACAATAGCAGTGGCTGCAGTGGCAGTGCTGCGCCATCATCCTCTGACTGCGGTCCTCCGACACCAGTCACTGGCTAGACCCGGTCGGCATCACGTGGGTATGGAGACGAGCGTCGATGTTCGATTACTCATTTGGCGTCTGGTTTTTATGGTGGCGTCAGTGGCTCGGCCGTGTTATGCTGGCATAACTGTGCGGCCACTTGCATCAAATCTTGACCAGATCTCTTGTTTGTTTCTCCTGCATCGATCTTTGTCAGCAGTGACTCCGAAACAGTTGCCGGGATATTGTTTGTTTAGTTTGTTTGTGATGTGTATTTTCACTGATCAACAAGCTCTGTACTCATGCTGTTCAATACAGCTGCCAAACATCCTGTGTTGTTTTGGTATTGTTGTACATAATTAGAATGTTATTGTCTGTGTTAGCTTGGCCAACTTAATATAGAGAACATTCTGTAAGTGGCGATAACGTGATATGTCAGTATCTTAGGTGTAATAACATGGTCATAATAAAGCGTAATAACGAATAATCAGAAACAGTAATAAAGCATGTATTCATATAATGCAAATAAAAGTCATCACTAGCCATTAAGAAGATAGGAGCATGCGTCATGTGATCTCAGTGCTTGTTTCGGCATATCTTTGTTTATGCTTCAGTATTCATTGCCGTGGACAGCTAGCTTGACTGGTTTCTGCAAAACAAAGGAAGATCTTTGTCTCGGTGAGTAGCGTAAGCGTAGTGATTCAATGTAAATTTTCTATGGTAAATTAATCGCCGCAGTTAGCTAGTAAACCACAAATACTTTGCCTGCGACAGTTTAGAGAGAGGCTTCCAGAGTTTTGAGTGTTTTTACAAAGGTATTAGTGAGGTGAGGGAGGTTAATGATCTCGATGGTGAGATCTCTTCTTTAGTGATTCTCCAGTTGTACGTAAAGTGTAGTTTTGCGGGAAAATTTTTTAGTCAGACTGCCGGCTAATTATTTTTAGTTATTCTTAATTTCTGTATGTTTGTACGATCTTCCAAGTACTTTTTGTTTTGTTTCTGTCTATTGATCAGCACTTTTTATCCAGGTTTCAGTATTTATTTTTAAATAGGACTCGTCTAACATATGTTGTGATTTGTTCCAATTCTACTCTTGTATTTGTTTCATGAATTTATAAAAAATGTCACATTTTCTAAATTATTTTTTGAATACAAAATTCGTATTTGCAGTTTGGAGAAATACATTATCGATTACAAAAATTCAGATAACCAGAAGTAACATTTTACTAAATTTATCAGCTCATCAGTTTCTTTATTGGGATGTAGTTAACTAATTTATCCAAGTACTTCACGTTTTGAATTTTAGTTTTCCAGTTTTTGATTATGAATGTGTTGTTTATTTGTCATGTTCTATTTGTACATGTTAATGTTGGAAATTGTATATTTGCTGCTACATAGGTAGCGTTTTTCCATGTTACTGGTATTAAAATGCATCGGTTTAATAGTTAAGACTTGTTTTTACGTTGCCAAGTGTTGATAGCTTGGTCGTGTGTAACAGTGGTATCTTTGGTTGTAAGTTAACTAGTAATTAGTGTGTAGATACGAGTGCGTTGTACAAGATGCGTTCCATGTGAAGTATTAATGCTGTGTTTATAGGCCATTCGTTAGTTACTGCTAACAGTAACAGTTAATGCATATGCATCAGTAATTTTGTGGTTCTCGTGTAATGATTGAGAATATGGTACAAACATAAGTATCATTAGTTAAGCGTTATTTGCTGTTGTATGATCTGGTCATCATCAAAGTTAGACTGATGCTCTAGTGTTAATTTGTTAAAATATACATGTCACCTTCATGAAGCTGACAAATGAGCTGGTAAAATATTATCTATCTGATTTATGTGCTATTTTTATCATCTGTTGTTCTCTGTTTGTTAACCATATAACACGTAGCATGTAATTGAACGAAAAGAACATGTTACGCCAGTCATGATCATTTCAACGACCAGAACTCTTGTCTACCAGTACGTAAACACTTGTCTTGAAGAAAACGTTTGTCTAGAAGAAACGAAGTAAGTAAGCAGCATTTCAACCTTAATAAAACAACATTAATCAACAAATACTTACAGAATATCATCGCTTTATTGCAAGTTATTCTGGAATGAAAAACAACAGTTGAGTTTGTGTGGAATGGGAAATGTGCATGCATCTGATGAGTCCTGTAGCCATTAATTTGTGTATCATAGCTGGTCGGTGTAAGTTAATAATGCACGTTGTTTTATTGAGCGGTGTTTTGTTGATAATGCTATTGTTAGTGCTGTGCGGAGTCAGTGAGTGATTGTGCTTACATAGAGAGTGTATTGGTGGTGTGATTGTCAGCACGACTAAGTCGTCAGCTTCCAGCTGTGTCATCTTTGTGACATGATATCAGTTAATGAGACTAGGTTTAGGACAATAGTGCAAAAATCCGATAATGGTTATTATTGGTGTAAACAGGCGGCCGATATGACAGCGATAGTGACTGTTTTGTTCATGGCTTAGCCGCGTACTGCCACAGCCATTATAATCCATCCATGCCTCGGCGTGCACGATGGCGGTCACTGTGTATGAAATGACATATTGACAGCCGACTTAAAGACTGTGTTATCTGCTGTCACTCACTGCAGTCGACTGTTTGCATCTCGCCTTCCCACCCCACTCACGGAAGCAGTGTGCAATATAGTGTTTACCTTAAAGGCGCGATATGATATATGACCTAAGTTATGTTAAAAGTGCCGTTAAACCCCAACCAACCAACCAAATATCACGGAAGCAGTGCTGTTTATTAGAAAAATATTTGAGTTGTGAACTGACTGAGTTTAACTTTTCACGGTCACAAACAACTATGGCAAAAGCTTTCAGTCGAACAGTCGGCGATAGTGATAGTCTTTATTTTATTTTTTTAGTATTATTATCATCATCGTGATTATTAGTAGGCTATATCACAGCTGTAGCTAGTGATAGCGGCCTATTATTTCAGTCAGAGTGACATGGCTTGTCATGTCTGTCCACCGGCCTGTTGGTCACAGCCGTGTGCCGTGCAAAAATGGCTAGTGTTATAAAGATGCCAAACTAGATGTAGTAAGTCAGGTGGGCCCAAGGAGGGATTTATTATATGGGAAAGGGCAATTTTTGGGGGACATGTGTCTGTTCTTTGTGAAGTATCGCAAACAGATTTTTTTTTTCATTTTTTCAGTTACCTTACTCCAAGAATTTTCTTTACCTTAATGACCTAAATTGTGTTAAAAGCGCCGTTAAACATCAACCAGCCAACCAACCGTATAAAACAGATGGCAAGATCATCCACAGTAACATGAAGTACTTACTTGAATAATGCCACTTTAATTTTTACATTCATAATAATAATAATAATTATTATTATCTGTTATGGAGGAAAACGGTTTGCATGTTGCCATTTTATACATAAAATAGAGGATTTGTGTCAGGTTTGATGTACTGCTGTCAAGATTGGCACCCAGAAACCTTGAGCACTGAGACATATCAGCACAGCCGACTGGTCGGATGTGTTCTAGTTGTTGTGATTTATTCGAAGGAAACTGCATCGACATATATGATTTGTAAGACTTACGTTTTATACCGGAATAACTTTTGTAAATTTTGTTCGCGGCCATCCTGTAGTCTAGACTTAGTTGTTGTCGTGAGTTGGAGAAGGCGATGTTTTCTACCATGTAAATCTGAGTGGCATTGTGTGATATATATATATATACAATTAGACGTCGTCTGTGATGTGTGCCGTAGCATCGCCGTAGCATCGAACTTTCTCTATGCCACCACCATCACAACCTCATTGTAATCATGCCATTTCCCGGGTGAATTTGTCTCAGCTGGTTGCTTCTTGATAATCTTTCGTGGATGGTTGCAGAGGAGAGCTTTTTGGAATAAATAAGAATTAATTATAAGAATTAACATACTGTACTATTAAACAACAAACCTAAATAACAAGTTATATTTGACATGCTGCCACGAATGGAGCCACTAAATGTGTTCAGCTGGCAGCCAAGAATTTTATTATTATTGTAGTTTTCCAGTGCTGGATATGTCTTGTGTTCATGCATTAACACTACGCTGTTACGACACGGATGAGATTCTTGTCGGGCGCTGTTTGTGAGAATGTTGTGACGTGGTAGCTGGACTGTTTATATGTTGCGTGTATTGACGTAGGCAGTCATTTGATAGTCATGAATGTGATAGCTAGGTGTGAATCGTTGCTACAGTGTGTTTCTTTGTACTGCAGTGGTGTTGGGGCTCTAGTTCAGAGGATTGTAGGCATCGTGATCCAGAACAATCCACCTCATGTATCGTGTGACGCTGTTGAACTACACTGAGTCATATACCCTGTTATCCCATATGTAAACAGAACTCGAAGGGTCGCTACTGCTCATCTACGAAAAATTTAAACTGGTGGTTTAGTCGTCCAGCAAATAAGAACACGTGGCGCTTCATGCGACATGCAGATCTGATGTTAGTCAGTTATAATGTCTTAACACCGAAGTGTTGATAGGAAGTAAGTAAGTAAAATGTGGATAGATAGAGCGCATCGTCGTAAAACCTCTAATGTACTAATGTTTGATGTTTGATCTTCGAGACTGAAACTTAGCATGTCGCATTGACAGGTCAGTTCTGCAGACATTTGAGAGACTTTTAAAGCGACACATTGTAAATTGGCAGCGTTAGCTAAAACTGTTGTGTGAAATGTCTTGATCACGATGTATGCGTTTGTACTGTCAACTGCGATTGTGTTCAGCGTCTGCTAGTCAGACAGCCAACTTTTGCCAGAATATGACGATTTGTAGCCGTTGAAATGCGCAGTCTGTTGGCTTTTGATGCGGAATTGATGTTTTCTTTCTGCCCGTGTTTGCTCATATCAAGTGCCAGATGTACGCTGTTGTGATGTTTTGCACAAATTTACACGCAAAATTACTAGGAATTGCTGTTTGATTCATCTGATTGCTGCCGAGTTTTTTTTATATTGATAATCTGACCAGTTAGGTTTTTTTTTACATCTTCATCGCTTGTGCAACGTATGCTGACAAATGCTTGGGTACTTTTGTAATTAATTCGCTCAATGTTGCTTGGCTTGCTGAGTTTCATCGTCTTCATCTCACCATAACACAGAGAATTTAGAGCACACTGCAGTGTTTACAGGATGACAAAATTAATGACATCAGTGAATACTGTACGAGATAGCTTCATGCTATTTTTATGATAAAATTTCTGTTGAACTTGACAGTTTGCCGCGGCATTTTTATCATGGATAAGCAACATTTGAGTTTCCTGTGCTTCATAATGTCGCACCAGCAGTATGCTAATGCCAAGTGTCGTCAACGTTTGTGTATGGCGAGTGAATGTTGCTTGACTGATTGATTGTCTGTAATGAACTCGCTGCACCACATGCATGTTATCACTCAGTATTGCTCACATAATCGCTGTTCAATTTAATAGTATAAATGGTGCTAATTTAAGTGGTTCAATAATTATGAAGGCTTAGCTCGAGGCTTCTCACCATTATTGCACGGTCTCGTACTTTTTTTCTATCGATCTCTGTATTTTACGGCTCTATCCTTCTCACTCTGTTGTGCTTGAAACTGGTTGCCAATGCTGTTTCTCTCGTACTCATGCATATTAGTTGGTATCGTAATGTTGTGTTGCTTGTTTCCATGGAAGATGCTGTCATTATTCCTTCCAGGTAAGTGCTTCCGCGTGCTTCTGTCAGTTGTATCTGCATCACTGCGTCCTTATGTCTCGTATTCCAAGGATTTCAGTCAGCCCCTCCTAATCACTAAGTTTACTACTGTTTCCTCTCTCCTGCTGAGCTTCTTCCATTATAATGTACATGTAACATTTTTCTCAGACATTTCGCAGTGATGACTCGAAGCCTGTCAGACAAATTGAGATACTGTAGATAGTGCAGAAGAAATGCTCATCATACCTCGTGATTAGCATAATTTGCTTTACATGTTTTTGGTACGACGTAGCAGTTGCCATTGTACGTACACGGTCATGTTATGTGTGTTGGTGGAACTAGAAAGCAAGGTGCATGTTGTGAAGTTTTCTGTGGTAGACCGCTAGGTAGCTGGAGCTAGGTGCTTGTTGTGGTCTATGCAGTAGCCATATAGCAGTGCTGTATGCTGCGTTCACTCTCTGAGACTGTTTTAGTGCTGGTGTCTGCACTTACGGCCAGTTCTGTTGAGTTGTGTGGTCATGCTGATAAGTTGTTCTAATAATATGAGGTTATCACTGCATCTGGAAACTGATTTGTCAGATGTGTATAGAGTTTTGTTAATACTAAGTAAAATTAACTATATGTAGTTGCATTTGTAAACCGAAATCGGAGTGTAGGTAAAAGTGAAATTGAAAACTGAATTTGAAATGAAATTGAAATCAGTTCTCCCAGAACTGAACAGTAACTGAAATGGAATTTTTTTCAGAAGTAAAATCTCACTGCATCATCACATTTCTCACGCATCACTCACTGAATTATGTGACTGTTCTTTGGCTTCCATTTTTGTTTTGGAATGTTGCTGATTTTAAAAACTTCATTTAAAGGAGCTGATGTGGAAATGGAAGTCTGAATCTGGTTTCGTTTTTTTAACCAACTGCTGTGTGTGGCTGCAATGTTTAGTGAACAGTAAACGCATATCATCTGTGCATAGAATTAGATAAACGAGTGTCAGTAGCCTAACAGTTGTTGAATGTCAGTTTGCCGTGTGTGTGCGTGGACTTATTCGTGAAACAGATTAGGTTGGAATACTCTGCCGACTGGTTGCCAAGTTTAACCAAGTTTCTATGTGACAGTTTTGCTGCATGTGTGTATATCTTGCTGTTAGTTGTCATGGGCGGCACAACCAGGTGCTGTGCGGAATACAATGTGCTCCCTACTTTTGGAAATTGTGGGGTTCAGGGTACCACGATGATAGATGTTCAGTAGTGTCACTTAGAATTTGGGCAGGAATTGTATTTCATTTGCAAATATGAACTATTTGTATTAGTCATATGCTAGCTAGTCTCTGTATTTTATGTTCATCACCAGTTGCAATTTAATAAGAGTTTGTATTGATACCAATTTTATGTTTATGCACTTTATTTGCTATCAGTCAACCGACCAATGGTTTATTTCATTTTGCAGCAGAATTGTGGGGTTAGTTAAAACATTATTAACATAGCAGATACAATAGGCCTACAGCAATTCATACGAGTAAACATATAAGACAACACTAAATGAAATAACGAGTGTCTCATAAAACGAAAAAAAAACTAAATACAGAATGACTGCTAGGCCTCTTATGTGAAGCTGTTCAGATATCATGGTTTGAATAAATTTCCAAATTTCTGTCTATGTCTGTATAACGTAGAAAGGTCTATGACGTTGGGGTATAGATTTTGTGTGCTCTACTTGCAGTGTTATAGCCTTTGTCAGAATGGTGGTGCCGCCCCTGTTTGTTGTCAGTGCTTCAGTGTGTTACCATGTCTGTGTATTGCATTGTTATTGCCGTTGATTAATTAGGGCTGTACCAACAGTATTCTGTTTGTAGTGTATTCATCTGGAAACAGTTTACTAACTAGACAGTATATTTATTTTTACCAGAATCGTCCATTTTCCATTATTTCTTGAATGTTTGCTGTTAATGGAAGTTCAGAAAAGTTTCTGGTTAATTTTTAAAAATTGTTGCTTAAAAGCATTTTATGTCGGAATGTTTCAGTTTGTTTAGGTTTGTGGTATTTACTGTCAGCAACCTGTACATTACTGTTCACTGCAGTGCAGTATTGCTGATGTTTACTAGATTGCTGCAATTTTCTTTTACTATCATCTACTTGATACAGCCCTATTGATGGATTGTGATAAGTGACTGTTACGCTGTATGTCCATTTTAAATCTGTTTGTTAACATTTGATATTGATTCCTATGTTGTTAATGATTTTACAGTAATGGTATCGCTTTCAGCCAGTAAAAGTAACAGAACTAACAACTTGACAGTTTTTGTACATGAAACCAATGAATGTACATTGAACACTGTACATTAAAACCTCGATTTGACACGTGGTGAGAGCGTGAGAAATTGTTCGTTTGCCATTCGTAGTTTTTGTATCTGTCTCAACCAGTTTGAAATGCACATCAAGATCTGATTGATAAAAATGTAGCATATTACTGTTTGTACTGATATTGAGTACATGTTTGTTGCTCTGTTGTACTCTAGTTTTGGATATTAAATTATTGTGGTTCAGTGGTTGTTTTTGATTGACAAGATGTGACCAAGTCTTTGGTAGAACCATTGTCGAGTTGTGAGCGGTTAAAGTAAGCAGAACCATAATCAACAAGAACATCGCAGGTATTTATAGAGCCACTTTTGCTATGTGACGTGGCTAAAAGTATGAAGCCATGATAGGTGGCTTATTGAAATATCAGTAATATACGTCTGTGTTTCGTAACTGCATCTCGTCCAGCTTCCACTTTCTACACCACCATGCATGCATGCCCCCCAGTGGTCAAAGTAGTATTGAAGAGGTGAGAGAATGCATTCCTTCCATCTCCCCTCCTCCCCATCCCCTCCTCTGCCC
>Ga0209782_1000335_pt1 | contig 19418 bp, 11 predicted proteins | sample WorMetmaBAHAMAS1_FD_187390 | JGI IMG/M metagenome (GOLD analysis project Ga0209782, IMG submission 187390) | Marine gutless worms symbiont microbial communities from Max Planck institute for Marine Microbiology, Germany - Inanidrilus... | ecosystem: Host-associated > Annelida > Digestive system...
GTTTTTAAATGGGATGTTTTGTAAGTTGCAGAATTTCTACTGACAAGCGCGTCGCGTGGTCCCTCTGCCATAGCAGAGCCACTTGTCTGCACAACTGTGGACTTACAAAAAAATTCGCCACTGCACGCTGCTAGCTGGAATCAATAAGATCGACGACGGACCACTGTTTGTCTCACCTTCGACAGTCGATGCTAGTGCTGCGATACACTAAGGCATAAGCTCCATCGGTTCGATTTGTCACCATGTTTGTTGCAAAGTTTGTTGTATAACGTATAGACAACAAATCGACCAAGTGGAGTTTGAGCATTATCGTTCAAATATGTGGTAATACCGACATTTCTCCATCTCTATAGCAATTTGCTATCAACCGACACTTGTTGCCTGGTAGTTAAACTCGGTGGGCAGTGCAATATGGTCGATTTTGCGTTAACCAGCGTCGTGTGGTCCATCGGCGTTAGCAGATATACTTGTTAGTTCTATTTCCTTCATATTTTTGCTATGATTCAGTGTGGTAGATTAAGGTGGCTGAGCCTAACTAAGTTTTAGGCATTGCATTTCAATATCATATTGTATGGCTTCATTGAGTTATGAAGTTATGACATTTCTTATTGTTTACTGCTTAGTGGTGTCTAAACCAGTATTTCAGTGTGGTTAATTTGATGACTTTTGTTGCTAGTGACTTATATGTATGCACTCAGTTTTTGTTTAACTGGCATTTTGTATAGTCTGGGTTCTCCAGAAGAGAACATTCAGGGATCATTGAAGCACAGTTTTATGGACCAGATGCTCTTTTGGTTGCGACAGTGTCTTAAGCCATGGAAGGAACTTTTAATAAGTGGTATAGTATTTGATATGCTGATAACATCTGTGGGCGTTATGTTTTAGTTTTGTGTTAGCCTAGGTTTATTATGTATTGTTATAGTCTTTTTTCCCGGCTTTAATTCGGATTTTTTCACTACTAGCCAAGAGATTGGCTGGGAAGAGCATCTCTGACATGATCTATTTAGTGTTAACTGGATCATTAAACCATAACTCAGTCAATCAACAGTATATATCCTTATACCAAATATTTGTGTTTTTTTGTCTGTGGATAAGTAACAGGCATAAGAAAAAAGTAGTATTGTTATATTCATGGCTGGCTGTATGACATGAGTACAGGGTGAGCCAAAAAACGGACTGTTTTTGAGAGCTTATAACTTTCCGATGGTTAATGAGAAAGGCACGTGATATGTCAAGTGTTTAAGAATTTTGTCACAAAAAGCACAAAACTCGCGTATCACTGCATTTAAATATTCTTTGCATAATTGTCACTAGACTTGAAATCATGCTAAATTTTGCCAAAACCGTGGATTTTACCCGATTTTTAACAGTCATTTGTGCAGCCAGGAACTAAAATGAACAGTGCCTATTACTGCGATCACGTATGCTGCTGGAAAAAGGATTACTGCCAGACATTTGCCATTTGTCGAAAGATGACTTTCTGTTGCACTGAATAGCCTATAATGTGCTGATGTGCCGTTAAGAAACTACTCACTCACTCACTGTTTCAGCAGGATGGAGCACTGGCACACTGTTCATGCTATACTGATGCTTACCTGCACTTCCATGTGCCGGAATTAATTAAACAGGAAAACCGGCCTCAAATAGTCTTGATCTAAATCCTGTTGATTATTCAGTGTGGAGAGCGTTGCAACAGATGGTGTGTCATCAGACATTGACCGGCTGAAACATGTACTGTTGGACTCAGATAAGCCAGAACACACTGAACCGAGTGGTCAGTCAGCTGCCAAAAGGACCGATGATAGTTATCAAGGCAAAGGGTGCCTATCACAGTGTAGCATGGCAGTGCTTACACTGTTGTAAGATTGACCAGCCAATCCTATGGAGATAGTAAAATTTTGAGGGGGGTCAGAACTCCAAAACCCCTGAACTGATTGACAAAAAATTTGGCGGCGTGATTACGTCGGCGATGACTCCCCGCATGCCAAAATTCAAAACGATTGCCCCATTGGGGCGTGGCAGCATATGCATGATTTTTAGTTTTCCTATCCTATCCTTTTTGTGACCTCAAATTTTGTTCGTGTCCCGAGACTAAACTGTTGAACCAATTTTTACGCAGTTTGCTTCATATGATATCAATTGCAGGTTATTGCATTCTTAGAAGAATAAAAATGCAGACAATTTCCATTGTCCCCTATTTTTACTCCAAAAGCAGCCAAAAAAGTGGCGGGAATAGGCGTTTTCAGGCCAAATGCTCAAAATATTCAAACTTTTGTATTATAGTAACGACTAATGCGATTCCCACCACATTTTGCACAGTGATAAAGACCATCAAATTCTTGTTGTGGGTTGTCCCAAAATTTGCCCCACAAATCCAAAATGGCGGCCGTCGACCATCTTGGATTTTTTAAAAATTCATTGTTTGAACAGCGTTTAGTGTTCAGAGGGCTAATGTGCGTCAGAATGCAACATTTTGTAGAAATCGGTCGACATATTGCTGAGATATAGCAATTTATAAGAGTCATAGCTCTAAAACAGCAAAAATCAAAATAATCACTCAGGGATAATCACAAAACACATGCTCTGTAAGATTTAAATCTGTCAGTCACCAGATTTAAATGTAAAACCCAGCGCATGTGTTTTGTGATTACAATTGAGCAATTACTTGATTTTTGCTGTTTTAGAGCTAGGACTCAGCCGTTGATCTTACACTTGGTTGTAAACTGGGAAGTTTTTACCATAAATGTTGAATTTTGCGTGGACAAATTCTGTGTGCAGATGATCATTGCTGTTACTTTCATTGTATGTTTGAGTTAAAAATTGGGTAAAATCTATGCATTTTGTCAAATTCTGCATAATTTTGCACGTAGTGCAGTTTTATGCAAACTAAGCAAATGATATTTAAATTCATTGTCATCCATTATGAAATTATGAAACTTTTAAATATCACACGCCTTTTTCCCATTAACCATCGCTAAGTTATCAATTCTCTAAAACAGTCCTTTTTTCGGCCCTTTCTGTATAATGCAATGTTCTTTTGTTCTGCAAACAATTACAGATCATGTTGGAGTGACTAGTGAAGCATTCTCTGGCGTAGCAACTATATGTGTTACAAAAACTGGTAAATATTTATTTAGCCCGCTCGGCAAACTTACCGTAATGGCTATATATTTTGCCAATTTTTTTCTTTATTTTAAAATATTTTTTAATGGTCGATTTTCTACTGGCTGCTTCTCAGAATCTATCTGACCGATCTTCACCAATTCCAATTCCAGGATTAGTAGATGGGTGTAAGGACTTGTTAACCTCATTTAGTTTTTTTCCGATTTCTCAAGGGATGTTGCCATGTCAGCCAATTAAAGTCGAAAGTCGAAAACCCGGCATTTTTCCAGTACCAGTCTCTGTCATGCTGCCATCCCGAAATGGATTGTGATATCACAAGTCCGATTTCAAAAGATTAAATAGAATGAATTTCTCTACATTGTGTACAATTTTGGTGACATTTGGTCCAGAGACCCAAGAGTTTATGCTGTTAACAATAACACCTTTTGTGGCGATACGGCAAAAATCGGCATATCACGCCAAATATCTCAGAATGTCCTGGATCTATCCTGACCTACTTTACAGGTTTGGTAGGCGTATTGGTGGGATGATTATCCCTATATTCGTTTGGCGGTCGCCCAAGGCACGTTGCTATGGCAACCAGTTAAATTTGGGAGATGTTTGCAGACATTACCAGGAATAACCTTTTACTCTTTACTTTGGCGTTCGACAATGTATTGGCCGATCATAAATCCGCTTTCAAAGGATTAAATGGCAATAAGCCGGCTACATTGTGTACAAATTTGGTGAACTTTCGTTCAATAATGTCCGAGTTTACGCTGTTAAAATGCACAATTTTTGCTGCGATTTGGCCAAAATTGGCATACCAAGCATTATATTTTGAATGCATGGTTCAGTATTAAGGAAATAACAGTATAGCAGCATTTTGCAGTACAGTAGTCTCTGCAGAATGCAGAAGTAAAAACTACTAGCATGTTTTTATTCTTTTCTGTTTGTTGAATGTCACTTGTTAGTACTTTCATGTTTTGTACTTTAGATATCATTACAGTTTCCATTTAAGTAGAAATTGTTTTATGTTTCAGGTGAAAACAGCATTGCAATTGTAGCTGGTGCTAACTTACTGCTTAGCGAAAAAGATATTCTTAATGCTGAGTCATTGATAACCTCATCACGTGTTCTTATTTGCCAGCTGGAAATCTGTGAGAGTATCACATTTGCTGCATTAGCACTTGCACATAAACATGGCGGTATGTACATGTTGTTGTACGTAAATCAGTTGCTCAGATTTCTGTTAAGTTTGTGTGAACGTTGCTGTAGTTATTTTCTTTTGACTACCACAAATATTAATTTTTTTTGGTTAATGACAGGTTTTTGTGTACCAAAACTGACAGAGTTTTTATGATTAATGTGATTTTACATTTAGATTTGTATGAAATTTCTGCTACAATTAATTAACTACCATCTCAGTAATTTTTAAAACAATAATAGTCAGTAGGAAATGATCTGGAGATACTTTCACAGCTTAGAACTTGTGATACATAATTTTTACAATACAATATACAATATAAAAACTTATAACGCGCCGTATGTAACTAAAATGTTATTCGTAGGCGCTGTCATTGTTATGATATTACTTATACTGAAGTCAACCTTAGAAATATTTTATACAACAGTTGTCTGAAATTCATTATCCTCCCTCCCCCAAAAAACAGTGGTTTTGTATGAGATGCTTTTAGCAACAATGTTGTCACCATTTGTAATGTTTGTGGTCAATATTGCTACTTATACCTGTTTGACAGAAACTCATTATTAAATTTGCTGTAGATATGGTACAGATAGTTTTGTAACTTGTTTTTTATGTGATGATGATCCCAGCATTGTTTAGCCTAGTGAAATTCTTTGTCTTGTTGATACAGAGCAATAACAGGAAGTTACATTTATCGTGGCTCCACCAATATTAAATGTTCTAATTGCTGTGCCAGAGGGGCTTGTAATACTAATGGTCTGCTGCAAACAGAGTTAACTGTTAAAGTATATCTACAGCCTGTGATGGCTACACTTACCAGTAGTCCACTTGGAAAGTGGCTGTGTTTTGTTTTTATATACACAATGTCAAGTAATTTTTTTTATTTTGTTTCAATATAGAACCTAATTTGTGTATGCTGTTGCAGTTCTTACGATATTTAATCCAGCCCCTGCAATTTCAGACTTGGGCTCCGACATTTGTCAGAATGTGGATGTTATTTGTCTCAATGAGACAGAGTCTGAAATAGTCACTGGATTGACTGTAACATCCGTTGATGAAGCCAAAGCCGTCACTTCCATTCTGCTAGAGAGAGGTTGTCGAACGGTGATCATTACACTTGGTGCTCAGGGTGCAGTATTTGCCACAGCAGATCAAACCGAAGCGATTCATGTACCAACAAGACTTGTAGAGGCTGTCGATACTACAGTAAGTGCTAAATATATGTGACTTGTTGTTCTGTTATTTCCCAGATGTCAAAAATGATCTCACAGTCCTTACTACTTTGGTACTGTTTTGTATGATATCTTTGGCGTTGGATAGATGTTCCATTGGTCTGATTGAGCATTCATATATGCACTGTAACTAGAGTTCAGAATGGTGAATTTTAAATGTCAAATTTACCTCTGCCAGGGCACATACATTTCTATAACTTATTTGCATGTTAATGCCACTTTGTAATTGAAGACAAATTTTGATAAGTATATGTTAAAATAGCAGCATATGGTACATGCTTCCTGCATTTGTCGACACCAGTGTAAAAATCAGCACATTAATAAATTTGAAGTGTTGCATGTTGTACTTGCATTGCTGTAATGGTGATGGAATGTGGCTGATTAATTGCATTCAGGGTGCTGGTGATGCATTCATTGGTGCACTGGCTTTCTACTTATCAACACAGCCAGATCTGCCACTGCGTGATGTCATACAGAGAGCAAATGAGATTGCTACTCGGTCGGTGCTTGCCAGTGGCACTCAAAAAAGTTTCCCATGGCATACTCAGCTTCCAAAAGAATTATTTAGTCCTGTCAAATATAATTAAATGAAAATACTGTGTTGATAATATGAACTGATTGCCACAGTATAATTCAATGGTATTTACAGTTATTATTCCACATTGTGGTCCACTGGTCAGAAAAAAACTACACTCCTTTTATTTTTTTGACAGTTTAGTCAAAAGTTAAAAAAAATTGGTACACAAAACCTTGAGAAAAATTGACTTAAGTGGTTGAGTTTTTCCACCACTCCTTAACATTTCACGGCATCATCTTGTGATATGCAGAGAACATTCATCTATTTGAAGTGGCGTGGTTTTCCCCAGTACTTTAAAAAAAATAAAACGTGTGGGTATGTACGACTGATACTAACACTGATGCAGCATTGCTAAAGTTGATTTGCGTGAAAGTTCTTCATGCAAGTCTTGCCTTCCTATTTACGCTGTCATGCTGTAACAACTTATGCAGCTGAAAATGCTGAAGACAACTTATTGATGACTTCTACTACACTGTGTTGGTCAGTTAAGCAAACTAAAAATCTTGAGGTGTGGAATTTTCTCAGAATTCCATGAATCAGAAATTTTTACAATCAGTTTGTTAGTTTATTTTTGACTGAGTTATTTCAAAAATAAAAGAAAAAGTTTTTTGGACCACAGTATAAGCCTTAACATTCAGATGATGTTTGTGAACTGTTTACATGTCTAGTTATTAATCAGTGGCATAGAAACTGGGGGTTCAGGCGGTTTAATGAACCGGGCCTCCGAGCTCCTGGCGGGCCCCCGAGTCCAGGGCCAAAAATTTTTACGCAAGAAAAGAATACGCCACTTCTGAAAAACTGACAAGTAAATAGCAAGAAACCATAAAGTGCGTAAACGAAACGTTGTGATTTTTCAACTTGACGTTCAATGTAAAGGATTGTCGGGCCGGCCGAGGGAGCCCCCAGGTTACTGTTGAACCAGGGCCCCGCATAGCCTTGCTACGCCACTATTATTAATGATGCTAATTATTGCTCTATTGATCTGGTGTGTTTCTGTTAAAAACTCACTGCCTCCAAAATTGTGATGTGTCTTCTGAAGCTGGACTCCAAAAAAGCAAACCGTCTATAGCCTTTGATAAACAGAACGTCTTTAGTATGTCCAGTTCAGTATGTTTATTTGTGAATGACACTAGAGGTGCATTGGCCTGTTGCTATTAGTGATTGCACAAGTGATTCGTGTACATATTTACGGTAAAGTTGTTTAAGACATCTGTTATTTACAGCATATCTGCTGATTGCAATTAGAAACAGACAATTCCAGTGCTGGATGTGTCATGATAGCAGGGCTGTATTTGTCGGGGGCCAGCGGGGTTGAACCCCCCTGCATGCAACAGCTGACCCCCCTGGATACAGTTAAAAATGGTTTGTGGGGGTCCATTTTAACCCCCCCTTATAGTTTGTGACTGTGTTACATTTCGTGACTGGTACCGTTTTGACCATAAATGCTCATAATTATTTTGGTAACTTGTTTGCAAATTATTATAATGCTGTTTACTCTGTTGTGACTGCTACAAATATTACTTGGCATCCTTCAATATGCCGCAACACCCCCCCCCAACGGGCATTGAATACCTTTCCCTGTCTGGTCTGTGTGCATTCCAAATTCTGACCGCCCCCCTGTTAAAATTTCACAAATACAGCCCTGTGTGATAGCTAAATATAATTGCCGCTTTATCGTATCATGATGCAGCTTCATATACAAGCTTTAATTTTCTGCATATTTGTACAGTTGTTTAAATGCTTAAATACAATGTTTACTCTTATCTGTTGATGTGATAGCATGTAAGATGTATTATGGTTAATCTGTACTATTTTAGTAACTTCAGGTCTTAGCTGAAGCAGACAGACCCATGTGACACTGTCGCTCTGCATCACGCCCAGTAGCTGCAGCCTGATGCAAAGCTGTACACAAAGTTTGTTGCTGACTTGCTGTTGCTGAGCGTGATCAGCAGACAATAGTCGTTGGTCGACTGTTTACAACACTTTCACGATCTCAGTCACCAATGTTGTGAGCAACAGACTGACCAGTCCCTTGTTCATCGTACTCTGCAACGGTGGACATGCCGTGGCCAAATTTAATGACACCAGATTTGGGACAAAGTTCCAGAAGGAAGTATTGATATTTTTGGCATTATCCAGTTTCCGTAAAACAGTCTAGGATACTGGTAAGTTAATGGAAGCGTGCATGCCAAAAAACAGCTGGTTCTATGCGGTTTCGATGCAGTACCTTTTTGTGAAGTTCTGACAAACAGTGTCACAAAGTTTGTCAGTTTGTGCTTTTAAACGAAAACTTCAGTATTGGAAAGACAACTCAGATGAGTTTTTTCCAGGACATTAATTGTTCGATAAACTCCAATGGCCAAGCCAGTTCCCTGGGGAGGCCAGTCCGGTAAGTTATCCGGTAAGTTATGGATGGCACATTTCGATCTATTTTCAGTCTGCTTGACCTACTGAAATAGAAAGTTTTCTCACCAGTCACCTTAGTAGTCGTTACTTTGACATATACTCAACATGGTGATAAATTTCCACCTGTTGAGTATTGGATGTCCTACCAAAAGCATATCACACTTCACAACTTCCTGTAGTTTCGATCTTTCGAAACAGCTTTTGTGAGTCTGATTATATTAAAAGATATACAGGAGCAGCCCTAAGACAGATAAAACATAGACCATGGTCCATCGAGTCTCTATGGTTGACACAAGATGGCGGATATTTATATTTGTTTATGTATTTTGCCATTGGCAACTGTTTTTGTATGTGCCGTTTTTCATTTATGTAGTTTTTTTTAATTACGTCCGGTCGTCTGCTTTAATGTCATGCATAGCTAAGATTGAACTGTCAATAAGAGACTTAAAGTACTAAATGAAAATGTTTTCGTGATATTCTATAACTTAGCCAAATAATCGACGTATATTGCTAGTCTAGCGCCGAAGAGCAGAATGTGTTAAATTGCGCCGAAACTGTAGATCAGCAAATCTCCCCAAAACAATATGTTATCAAACCGTAACGGGTTGTCTATCATCAACAAAGCTGTCATTTAAACTAATACATGATTTGATTCTTTGCTATAAATATTTGCATGGTTTAATTGACACAGATAATAGAATTTTTTTTCTGTGTTCAGCTGCTACCTAGAACAAGAAACAATGGTTTGAAACTATATAAAAGCTATTGTAATGTTGATGCGAGAAAAACATTCTTCACTAATCGTGTTGTTGACATTTGGAATTGTTTACCTACAGCAGTCATTCTAAGTTATAATGTATCCACTTTTAAGTGTCGTTTAGCGAAATTTAATTTCTCAGATTTTTGCACTATACATAGTTGTTTTATTATTGTATGTGGCTTATTTCAGCTTTATTTGTGTTTATTTTTTGACGATGTCAGTGGTTGATTTACCCTTTCGTCAATAAAACTGATTAATTGATTGATAATATGCACAGTCAGGAATGCGTATGACAAAATAAAGTTAAGTTTGCAGTCAGAACCGAATAACTTACTTGTTTCGCAGCTCATCACTGACATCATTGTTTTGCAACTAATTTACGTCGTGTTAGAGAGGCGTTGATAATATAAATACAAATAATAAAGTGGCGCGTTTCCATTCGGTTGATGTTATGAATAATTAGTAGATAAAAGGAAGACTGATGATCAGTGTGGCCATGCTGGACTCTTCAGGTAATGCAGGCAATGTGGGTGATGATTGCCAGCGATGATTGTATTAGAGTTGTTAACGGTTAACCGGTTAATCGGTCACCTAAATCTGGGACCGGTCACATTTGGCATGGACCGGTTAACCATAATTGTTCCCATTCTCCCATCCTCCCACAGATCTTGTCTGTCCACTGTGGACTAGACCAGGTAATACTAGATGTCCCTGACTAGACTCACTAGTACAGCCTGCTGGCAGCAGGCTGTACTAATGAGTCTAGTCAGGCTGCTGCTGCTGCTGTAAGTTGCCATCAGTGCAGCCGGCCAACTGACTGCTATCAGTTTCCCACGGTACTTAGCAGCTACCCTGGATGAGACCGTAAACCGGCGGCGGCCGTGCAGTGCAACAGCCCTCACATGCCTTGAGTGGGGGGGAGGTGAGGGCGTCACTGCTTTGTGTCCCCTAGGCCTAGTACCATAGGTAGGTAGGTAATCCCGTGTAGCACGTTTCTTTGCAGGCGCATGTAGGAATGATTACGGTTAACCGGTCCTTTCAGGCATGGTTATCCGGTCCCAATTAATGGGCGGTCTTAACAACTCTAGATTTTATGTTACGATTCTGCTTACTTATTTACTTTTGAATTATTTTCAGTAACTTTGAATATTTCAAGTACTTGAAACAGTTCTAGCAAGCCTCAAGGGAAATTTGAGTAATAATTATGCCATGTGTTTAACATTGTAGCTGGCATTAGAAGGTCAGAACTATTACTGATGCATGAACATTGAACATGAACCGAGAGAAATGTCTCAATAAACCTGATAGGAAGAAAAGAAGTTGTTTGAATGATTATGCACTTCAATATGTGGATGACGGCCACACAGCCAGCCAAGCCAGACAGAATTTTCAACATCAGCTACTTGAAAGAAGTGTTTATGAATCATACAGACTTGACAGTGATCAATTGAATGCTGAAATTGACAGTGTTCCACGATGTGATATGTTGACATTTCATAATCAGAAAGCTGGTGGCTCTCCTTCAAAATTATACCAGGGGAGAACAGTTGACAACGTTGAAGTTTGCCAAAGACATCAAAATCTCGTTAGCAGAAAGAAGAAGAAGAAAAAGAATTGTGGTCTTTGTTATATACACACAGGCACAGCAGTTCCTGTGAGTACTGAAGGTGGTGCTGCAGGGCTTGTAGTAAACCAGCAGATAAGAAGTACTGGTCGCAGTAGTGGCTGGCAGGGTCATAGTGATGTGCAGCGCAGTCAGCCATACACACTCCAGAATGAATCATTTTCCACTGTTGACCTTTTCTTATCACCTGCAACAGTTACTGCCACTGTTGCAACTACTCAAAAGGTATGTACTATTGCTATGAGTTTAACTGTGTTTATATTAATTTTCAAGATTGGAAATGTGTGTATTTTTCTTTTACATTGAAATTTTTTACGTGGTTGCTAATTCATCATATAACAGTACCATATGTTGTTGTTCCAAACGTTGTAGTTTAAATTGATTAATCTTTTTGAAAACTGAATTTGTGCATTACTTGTAGCCTGATAGCAGCCAGATTGCTGGGCATCTGATGCAAATAAGAGACTGCATACGTCGTTCTCAGGACATGCTGTCCAAGCTTGAGTGGCTTAGAGATATGGTTTGTCCCTATGCTTTATTGAGTGAAAAATAGTTTGTGATTTTTAAGTTAAATTTAATTTGTTTGTGACAACAGTTAAGAATTGCATTTGAGGTTCCATTTTCTTTTATCTTGCAATGTAGTTGTAATAAACTTTTTGGAAACTCATTTAAAATTAGCATTCTAACATGAAAGTATTACATTCTGTGTATGATGCTGTCATAGGAGAGTGTTGAACAGCGGCAGAAGCTCAAACTTTTGGTCAGTGACTTGAGAAAACAAGAGGCTGACTACATAACATTGCTAGAACAAGTTCTAGTAAGTGTCCTTTTAATACGTATGAATCTGTGATAACAGAAACATTGACATATTTTATTTAGTTATTGCATGAAAAGCAGAAGACACTAAAGCAGCTGGTTATTGGAGAAACATTTGTGAACAATTTATGTGGGAGTCTTGGAAATATAATCATGCTACTGGAACTCATCAGGTTAAGAAAAAGTACAGTATGAAAGGTTGTGATTGCTAACATTGATAGTGATGTTAATCATATGGTTCATTTGATGACACATGTTCGTCAAAGAGTTACTAAACACTGTAATTTCAAACATGGGTCAGTTATCTGTATCGCAGTTTGCTGAAACCTGTGACATGTTGATGTTTAAGGAGCAACGAGAAGATGAACTAATGCTTCGGCAGAATTCAACTGAGCACGCATTTGAATCTGACGATAATGATTCTAAGTCGGATGCTGCTGTTGAGCTGAACTTCGATTCTGATGACGCATCTGAACATGTGAGGATTAAAAACAATTTTTACGTTGTGTCTGTACCTTGACGGGGCACACACTGTTATTAGTGTTGTTGCTTCAGACCTTTTAAGAAACAACTGTCTGACCCAGGTAAACCGTTAAAATGGAAGTCTTTCAAAGCAGTCGGGTTAATAGTCTAATATGTTAAAGCAGCCTTGATCAGTGCTTTGAGAGACTTTCAGTGCTTTGCCACTGTTTATTGGTCGACAGGTAGGTAAGGAAGGTAATTTAAGGTATGGTAAAGGTAAACGTGTATAGCAGTTTGAAAACATGCCTCGTGTCATATGGGATCATACAGTGTTACCTGCCACCTGGTCATCCATTTTGTTGCAGAAATCCAATACCAATAATCCCCAAAGGTTCTGTTTGTAAGTCTCTCAGAACAGATGTGGTAAGAAATCAAGGAGCAACCAGCTAAATCAGGTTGCATTGGAAGATGGTTGTTAAAATGTCATATTTGTAATTGTATATGTGAATGATACCTGCAGTGCTGCTAGATGTATTTATTGATGTAATTGTTGCCGTATTGTCAAATATATTTTACACATTTGAACTATTTAAGTTAGTAGTTTGTTTAACCGTCTCTCGATATTCACTAGGCAGTCCACTAGCTTTGTGCATGTAGCATACAGTGAGTCGAATGTTTAATTGTCTTTTAAAAATAAGATTGTGGACAAAGTAAAATAAATTGCAGTAACGAATTGGGTACTGAGTTGGAGTGTTGATTATTGCAGGAGTTTCGCGTGTCAGGTGGTGGTGACTATTGCTCTACACTGAACAATCAGCGTCCGTGGATTGAGTCACATCTTGGTCATCATTCAGACACTGACATGGAAAGTATAGCCATTGCCAATGAGGAAAGGTTTGAAATGAACTGGCCACATACTGGAAATGATGCTGGCCATTCATCCAGAGGTCGCAGGCTTGATGCTGAAACTGTAGATACTCTGAGTTGCTTACTTGACAGAAGACAACAGCTGGAGGTGAGAGAACCCGTACATAAGTTTTTGTGATGAAGTATAAACTGCTTTTATTATGCTGATATTCCTCATTTATTAGCTTTACAATATCATTAGTTGTTGGTGAATTTTGTTGTTTCCTTCAGTGCAGTTAGTTGGATAATAGAAATGAAATGCAACCAAACCTTATGGAGTAAGTGGCGGGAATAAAATCAAGAGGGAATGAGGAAAATAAACGGAACATAGTAAACGGAACATAGCAGTTCGCAAACATACCTTACCGCAGTCACTGCACCACTACGGGAACTCGCGTGCCATATGAAATCACACAGTTACCTGCCACCCGGCAAAGGTGACATTCCCGTCTTTACCCCTGCAAAGTAAGGCTGGTAGTCGATTTAGCAACCCCGGAGGGATGCAAGGCTGAGTTAACCTAGTTGGCTTAGTTACATAACGACATGGTATACCGGCCCGAAGACGGTCACTCATCCCAGTACTAACTGGGCTCAATGTTGAGCAACTTGTTTGTGTGACGAGCGATGCTGCCACAATGCTAAGTGTTGCTGGAGCGTACAGTAGCGGGCACCGGACTGAGTGGATAGCGATCTTAGCTGACTGTACATCAGCATCAGTCCCTCTCAACCAGGTGGTATGTGGGCACCTTTAAGGATAATAATGGCCATTCTAATGTCTTGTTTGTCAATCCTTAGGCTGCAATGCAGGACATGCATAGAGTACATTGAAAGAGCATAGACATTCAATGATTCAAGACTATACCAGTACTCAGTTTGCTATCACCCAATACAGTCTCAGAACTGATGTTTGGATGACAGGCCATAGTTATAATTCACGTTTATTTTATGGTTTTTAGTTTTACTAGATATACTCTAATGGTATGGAGATGTTGTAGGTAGCACTGCTGTTGAGAACTCCAGTGTCTGTGTCTTCTTAATTGGAATATATTAGTTGTCATCTGTAAGGCATTTGGGCAGTGTAACTTTGCTCCAACAAAATCCTCAGTTTATTATGTGTTGCTGCTAGTTAACACAGATTGTCATCAATTATGGCACGGAATCAAATAAAGTAGTAGTACTAATAGTAGTTGAGAATAGAAAGATAAGATATGAATATTTATAAATTATAATGTGCTCAAAAGCTGACAAAAGTGCTATAACTGAAAAAGTAATGACAGGAAACTAAAACAAAAACGAGTAATCTCAGAAATACCGGAAGTAGACAAGAAGCTGTGGAGTCAGTCCTGAGGAAAGAGAAAAGAGTCTAGTTGTTGTATTAGCTTTATTCTTGTAAATGGTTCATTGATTCCTTTACAGATTATTTGATATTTGGGATGTTGTCACTAACACCTTCGGCAGTGACTGATATGATATCTTGTATCATCCAAGACGTGTGTAACTGTAGAATGACCTCAGGAGGAGAACTGAACAGTTGGAAGAGCTTCGTAAACAGCATGCAATGCTGAAGGACATGTTACAACAGCAGGGAGAGGTAACATTGTTGTTCATATCTTTATTTGTAGTACTGAATCATGAAAGGATGGCGTCGACTTGGGGATTTTGCCTGGTTGGCAGCATGGCATCAATGCTTTTAGGTCCTTCACTGTCGCTGCTAGTTTGGTTTAAAAAAATATATGATTTAGTGATTCCTCTGGATCTGTTTTGTAGCACCCAGCTGAACCCAGGATTTAACTCCAGATAAGGAGGAGCAGGTACAGGAGCATGGTATTGAATGATATGGATTTTGCCTTGGCCACTTTGAGTTGATTGATTGAGTTTAGGTTTTACATCGCACTTGACACGGAAATGGGTCATTTTGGAGATGCTCTCTTCCCAATCAATCTCGTGGCCAGACTGAGGGAGGCCACCTGAGTTTAATTCCGTGCAACACACTGTGTGAAGATAGATGGATATTTGGCCAAAATTGCACCAGAATGCTTGAAAAAGAACCATGTTACTGCATGACATTGGACTGCGAATTTGTATTGTTCATTTATGCATACGTCTGGATGCTGTGGTATGTGGCCGGATGTTAGATGCAATGCTGGCAGGAACAGCAGCTGTCTGGTTATCGTGGGGCATATCGTGATAGCCAAGCATCTGACCGTGATGGAATTGCACAAGATGCGGCAGCTGCGTCTGTTGACGGTAGTGTGCAGAGTGAAACTGTTCATCACTGTGACACAGCTAATCATTCATTACTGGCATCATCGTCATAACTGCATTTAGAGTGTGTCTTTTATCATTAAGAGCGTAGGTGCATTACAAAAGTTTGTGATACATGGTAAAAAGAAAATAGTGAACAGATATTAAAAGCAATGCAAAAAATAGTGTGATTTCAACAATTTCGGCATCTGAAAGGATGAGCCATGGTGCAGATATTGTCAGGCAGTGTGTTTCAGGTGGCAGGACCCGCATCAGAAAACGCACTCTTCCTGAACCTCGTGCACAGCCGTGGTAGGGAATAGTCCATCAGTGACGTGGAAGATGAACATGATCTGCTGGTGCTGACTGACTGTATGGCTTCTGTCAGATACACTGGCATTGAGAGCTGGTGTAAATGATGCAATGCCCCTATCATTAGGAGTCTGGTGGTAAATGAAGAAAAGATGAGGCTAGGCCAGTGATTGGGATCACTAGGTTAGGTTTCATACAGTGCATTGACACGATCGGGTGACAGGAAGACGTCCAGCGTGCAAATACCCACACCACTTATCTTCAAAGGAAGAAAATGGCAAATCAGCTAACCCCGGTTCACTGGAAAATGGCCATTTAAATTGGCCATTTCCAGTTTTCCAGATAGGTATGTGGATGTAACAAAGTTCAATTTTGGTGTTTAAACCTCATTTTTTTTCTATGTTTACAATGGACCAACTAACAGACACACATCATTTCTATGCTAGTGACGTGTACTCTTTTATAAACGTCGTTTGTTTTGTGTGAACGGTGTAATACTCGGGGGTGTAACATTTGATTGTATAGGAATGGAGAATAGTCATTCAGAACTGACAGCTGGTGAGATAGAACAGCTACAGCAAAATATGAGGTACATTATTCCGTTGTTTTCATCGACTGCGTAGCAGGAGCGATAATACGTTTGATAGCATCCGTGTGTCCGTCCGTTTGTCTGTGGGCGCTCTCCTGCTTGAACCATTCGACCATTGACCTTGATTTTTGGCATGAGGGTTAACCTTGACCTTGGCTAACCTGGGGTTGTAGGTCAAGGTCGTATGTCAAAGGTCAAGGTCAAACAGTAAAAATTGTTTACACTCTCCCGTTTGAACCACTGGTGCGGAGCAGATCGATATTAGAACTCGGCTTGCCGAGTTCAGCCAGTGGTAATTGTGAATGACCATTACCAGTCCATTGGAATTGTCAGGGGGTATTCAGTGTGTCGCGCATAAGCGGTCGATCAGCTTTAATTTTTACTGAAAAGAGAATTGACCGAAGCGTATAGCAGTTTGTGTTAGAAGCACCACACCGCTACGGGAGCCTGCATGCCAACATATGGAATCACACAGAGTTACCTGCCACCCCGGCAGAGGCAGCATTTCCCACCCATACACCGGCCATTGTTATGGCTGGTACTCCGATTTATCCACCAAATAAGGATGAAAGGCTGAGTAGACCTAAGCCATCTCAGGTAAACGACTTACCGAGTCACTACAGAAGTGCCGGCTATACCAGGTGTCAGCTGGTTAAGCCAGCTTTCTGCCCAACTAGGCACAGTAGGTGTGAACAACTGGCCCACAGTTAAAGACATCTGTAGTATTAACTGCTGCAAACAAACAGCATCTTGGTTGTGAATTATTAAAATTGCAAAATAGGACTGAAAACATAACAACAGTTACATCATATTACGCACCTGTTGTATTCGATTTACCAAGTGAATCCGAATCTCCATTCACTATGAATCCAAATCCAGATTCATAATCGAATATACCATTAGCTGGCCATACAGTTGATGTCGGTCTTATGCAGGCTTAGTTGGGTTAAACACTTACTGGATTAAAGTATCACAAAGGGAATGAGCTTCCATGCTGTTTCTGTGAATCTATTATTGTTCTTCTGTTTCCTTAGAGGCCTCATTTCATATTGCACTTATCTGCCTATCTTAGTATCCATCTGTCTGAAGCATTCTTTTTATTTGAAAACAAAAATGACCTAGAGAGCCCACATAGACATGAATGTTGCTCATGCTATGTGTAACTATACGAACTACCCGGTATTTGAATTTTATATTTGACAGGAGATAAATGTATATATTGGGTGGCACACAAAAAATGTTACCATTTTCAGAAATCATAATTCGAGAAGTGAACGAGAAGTGAAAAATGGTGTCTGATGTTACTTAATAATTTTATTCTAACATGTACATGTTTACATTACTGGCCTGTAATTGTACCAAGTATGCCATCACAGTAATTTGTAACAAAACGGCAGTGATGATAATTTTGGTTATAATCAGTTTCGATGACAGTGAGTGAAAGACTTGTGTTAATATCATTTCCAGGCATCTGTCGGCGGCAAAGACACAACTGGCTGAGTTGAAAGACATGCTGCGCCAGCGTCACGTTGTACAACAGCACGCGTCTGATCCAGTCAATGTTGGCGGCACGTCGGAGAGTTCTGTAGGTGGTCATTTGCAGCCAGTTACAGTCCATTCTGCTGGTGCTGCTGGCATGCTCAGGGATTCACAATGGTATGATTGTGCATGTTTATGTTTGTTAAACGTGACTGTTATTTTTACCTTTGCAACATCTGTTTGTGATTTGCTTACAGAACGCCGCTGGTCTTGTTATGTATGCATCTGTTCTGAGCAGTGTCATTGATATTGAGGAAAAAATTGCAGGCATATTACAGTAGCATATTTATTATTTAACCCTTTCACTTATGGTTTTGGGTCATATTAACCCTCTCTTGCAGTCCCCTCTGTACTGTGTAATTTCTGTGAAATTTCTACTAAACTGTACAGGGTGTGCCAATAAAAAACAATCCCTTAGGAAAAATTCTTTTTCTCAGTTACTGTAATAGATTTTTTAACCAAATTTACAGCTTTCACAGAGGAGGATTCAGGCCACATACACAGCAAATTTTCTTACAATATTTGCTATGGTTTAAAATTTACAACCATTTGAACTTAAAAGTACAGTTTTCTAAGTGAACCAGTAACTAAGCTGCAATTCTGATGTAAAAAATAACAGAAAATGCATCATATGAATGTGCCAGTGGATTATCATGTATGAAATACTATGCTAGGACACAATCAAAGACACATGACAAAGCTAGCCAACGTAACGCCGAGAGAAAGAGCGTTTTGTTGACAATGCAGAATGATTTGCTTCACGAGTTCATTGATAAGAAATTGGTATCATTTTGCAACAGATTTCGATCGTGTGTTGCTGCAACTGCTGGGCACTGACATTGTGAACAGTCTGTTTAAATACAAAGTGAGCTATGGGCATCTGACATTCATGATTGAAACATTTTAACTGTTGATGAAAAGCTGTGAAAAATTTGATTTGTTATTATGCATATTCAATGTGCAACTGCATGTTCACTTGAAAAAGTAAACTTTAAAGTTTAAACTGTTGTATGTGAAGAACTATATCAGTTATTTTAATAAAATTTGCAATATATGTTGTGCGAATACTCACATACAACATCTGAAAGTTTTGTTCAAATCCATACTATCATGGCTGAAATACAGCATTTTTTCTAGGGGATTGTTTTTTATTGGCGCACCCTGTATATTGCTCTGGTAAATCGTGATTACAAGAAATGATGGTGTGTCTGTTCCAGTATAATGGGATGATGGGAACTGATCATTTGCATTTATCCTAGTTTACCAGGATTTGCATTCAATGGTTAAGTATTTGAATAGCTTCTTATTTGAAGACATCATTATTTCACATTTGTGTACTGTGGTGCACGGGTCAAGATTTTCTGTTTGACTAACCAAATTGCAATGGTGTTGTAATGAAATGTGCTTGCATGAGTTTGTCTAATAATTTAAGATAGTTAAGCTGCATGTGTGGAGCTTAATAAGGTTTCTTTTGATTTTATTGCTGATGCTGTTTTGTTGACAGTGTGCAAGGTGAATCAGATGTTTCAGCCAGAGATGATGACGACAATTTCATCATTGATGATGATGACGATGATGATGTTGAAACACGGTCAAAGCTTAGGTATATACAGATTTATCTCATGATCATTAGGAATCATGG
>Ga0209782_1000336_pt1 | contig 19418 bp, 15 predicted proteins | sample WorMetmaBAHAMAS1_FD_187390 | JGI IMG/M metagenome (GOLD analysis project Ga0209782, IMG submission 187390) | Marine gutless worms symbiont microbial communities from Max Planck institute for Marine Microbiology, Germany - Inanidrilus... | ecosystem: Host-associated > Annelida > Digestive system...
GTGTAGATACGACTACGTGTTCCACACGCTAATCGAACGACGACCCGACGGCCGAGTGTGTTTCAAGAAGGACGTCGCATTCGGCAGCATCGTCGTGCGTCAAAATTCATTCACTTGTTTACCACCTTCTTTTTCGACATTCACAGACTTTTGACACGCCTTTCTCCAATTAACCGTTGCAAAGTTATCAACTCTGAAAAACAATCCAGTTTTTTGGACCACCCTGTATACTGCTAGACAGGAACTCTCTTGGAAACTGTGATAGCTAAGTTTGTTGCTGTTTGTAGGCCTATTTTACAGTGTGTAATGTTTTATAGGCCTAGGATTGCTAGTTTGTTAGTTTTTTTTTGCTAGTTTTGTGCCTGCCTTCGGTCTGTCCACAGCAGCTTTTATTGGCGAAATAAAGTTCATATATATAAGCATAAACGACTGAATCTGTTGCACAATGCTTGTACGAAGTGTCTGCTTGCATGATGACTGTGTACTAGGATTTAGTGGAGCACTATCGTACCAATTCACTACAGACGGTGTTTAAAGAAGTTGGCACAGCCCTTCTTTATCCTTTCAAGCAAACAGAAGGTTCACTGCTCGGTATATCGTCTACCTTTCAGTCTCACTACTGCTAGTTTCTAGGCGTTTTCATCGTAACTTGAACTGCTAAAATAATTGTTTATGACATACAAGGTACTTTCTACGTAGTCCTCAGCAACAATGAAAGAGAGGGAATTTTTCAGCAAATGCAGCCTATGTAATACATAAAAATGACATTGATGTAGCACACAACTTCAATGCACATTAACTGATTTTGGTATTTTTTTTTGCAGAGATGTTGCTGAGTCACTACTCACTATGCTATTAAATAGTAATTTGTTATCCCATCTTCCCTTTGCTAGTGTCTCTGCACTACCTGGGGAAACATGAACCCAGAAATTTGGTCTCTTAATTCAGTCATGCTGTATACCAAAAATAACACTTGATTTTGCTTGCTATATCTTCCACATTCATCAACCAATTTTAATAATTTTTTGCAGGAAATAGCTATGGAGCTTGAGCTATCATAAGCCTATTTAATTTATCATGTCCGTTTGCTATTACATCCTTAATTGGCTGCGAAATTACGAAGGCAGAAATAAAAATGACACACTTTCAACGTCACTGGTTTCTTGTAAACATGCCATTTAGGCCTACTAAAGAAGATAAGATGATGATTGATGATTCTCAAGATAGTGCAGAGACATTAGTTAGGAGAGGTTGGATAACAAATAACCATTTAATAACATATTGCTACAAAACTGCGAAAAATTACCATTCTGTTGAAATTCTGGTAATGTAGAATTAGCCTATTTCTATACGTACAATATATTCCGTGTAGTTTACAGTTGAACACAATGAATACAGGTTGTTACTCACATAGGTTTAACTACCACCCAACCTTCATATCTTTATCACCCCCACCATTTATCTTCGTCAGTTGCCACTCTTTCATCATCATCTTTACCAATAACTGACTGTTCTTTTAGTTATGCTTCAAGTTGTGGCTGGAATCAACTTTGTTTCTCTCCGAGAACCTCGCACCAATCTCCGTACCTCATTCTTATCTTCCCCCCTGGCATTTCATTGCCTTCCATAAATTCATCAGTCATCATCGGTATCTCCTCACTCTATCACTCCAAGCTCAAAACCTACCTTTTTCACAAATCCTTAGCACCACAGACATTTCTCTTTCATACCTTTTTCTTTCTTCATGAATTCTTAACTATTTGCCGTTTCTTCTGAGCATATCTGGTTTTTAGTTTCTTTTTCCTATAATAGTTTGTTTTTTGGTTCCGTGTGGTAGACTAAGCATGGCTTCTGTTAGCTTTTTGAGCACACATTAATCTCTAGTATTGTATCGTATAGTTGCAGATGCATACAGAATACAGCAAAATTTTATCGGATACTGCCGTGCTGCTTACGACTTTGAACCCACGGCACCGAATCAGATTTCAATGAGAGCAGGTGACAGAATAGGAATCATCAACAAAGGCGGTGAACACCGAGGCTGGTGGAAAGGACGAAATGGCGATCAGGTCAGAAAGAACATTGCATTCCGACTTTTTTTAGCAGTCGCCCCATGCTGAGGCGGAATAGCCAAATGTGCAAAAATAACTTATTTCTGGTAAAAGCTGACTAGTGTAAAAGAGCGACTGAGTGTCATAGCACTAAAACTGCAAAAATCAAAATAACTACTAAATTATAATCACAAAATACATGCGATGTGACATTTACATCTGTGAGTCACCAGATTAAAATGCGAAACCTAGCAATCTTGTATTTGTGGGGCACATTTTGGGACAGAGTACTTGGTGGTCTTTATCAATATGTAAAATATGGCTGGAATTGCTACATCATTTTTGATAATACAACGTTTTGTGTTCATTCACACCACTTTTTTTTTGGGGGGGGGGGAAATTGGTAACAGTGGCCCAATGGTATACAGGTTCTGCTGCCAATGCAGTGCATCAAATACAATAGCCTAATTCTTGTACCACCCTCCATTATTCTATAAAAACATATAGTCATTAAACACAAGTTTTGTTGTATTTTCAGGTCGGCTACTTTCCATACGCCTACGTGGAGGATGAATGACAGTTACCACTGCAACAAACCATTGACATTATCAAGTGGATTCTGCCGTACAAATGTGTTTGTGTGGTCATCTATGATGTGTTACTGAACAATTTCAAACGACTGCTACCAGCATATTAGCTGCTTGTTCTGTTATTATACAGTTGCTTTCCATTGTAAATATAACACGTTGCTCGAGTCGATTACATGAGGAATGTTTTATCATCCGCTGTATGATAACCTATCACTTTGCCGAGATGCTGGAAAGGCATCTGCCCGAGTACGTTAGCCGTTGGAGACTGTTGCCTTATTGAGCCCTGAGCAGAGGAGGCTCTTCAGCTACTGTTTCATCAAATCTTCTGCACCCCGGCCACTTCAGTTATCATACGTTGGCAATGCTGCTGTGGTTTTGGAATTGCAGCCTTGGCCTTGCCCCCCCCCAAAAAAAAACTGCCAATTGTACCCAAAGATTGTATTCTGCAATAAGTGGAGAAAGAAAATGGAAGATAACTGGCTAAACCACGTCTACCAGGATAGTGGCTGTTTAACAAGGAAGTGACAAAATGTTGGATGCACATGGATAATATGACTTTGTAGCATGAGTAACGGTTAGAATGGGGCATTTACGTATCCTGTTTAATTACTCCACAACAAGTTTATTTCTGTGCATATGGTAAACTGTCGAGATGCACATAATGTACAAATTTATTCTCATATTTCGCATGCATCTGCCAGATGAAGATGACTTCATTCGGTAGTTCCTTTGACTGACCATTTTTTCATATTGTGTTCCAAAATATAAGCTAGCAGTTTTGTTCAGCAAAGTTCAAGAGAATCAATAAATGCCTTTCAGTTCCCATTCATAAAACACTACATGGAAATATTTGAAATTAAAATCGTAACAAAAAATGAAATACATTAGCTGCAATGTGGTGGAGCAAATAGTACGTAAAATACTGTAGAATTAATGTTAAACAAAAAGCACACGAGTTATGATTTTTACAAGCGAATTTTTCACAGTAATGTCGCCGAACAAAAACAAAACATAGTTCAGCATAAAATTCCAGTCACTGATGAATGGGGCTGATGCTCAATCTCCCTCGACATTGACAGTCTGCGTACCTGCAACCAAACATTACCACAGTCAGTACACACTAACATACCAAAGTAGACATTTTTATTGTCAATCCTGAACCAGAAGCCCCTTGCAAGCCCGGGAGCCTAATTGTTTTTGGTGCTATGTAGATTGTGTTTGTTCGCCTAATCACCTGGTTCCTTTTGCTTCTTGTAAATTGCTTCCTTTATCTCTTGCTTGTTTTTTCTTATTTAATTCTCCTTTATCTTTTCGTTGGAGAATAGCCCCACTGTTTACAGGCCGGATGTCATAGGAGGTGACTAAACCTGTGTTATATTTTGTCTCTGTATTTTACGTGCCAGTATTTTTGTGTTTAATAATTTGTATTTGGCTGATTTAATTGTAGTAGATTTATTTTTGTGTTACCTTAGGATTATTATAGTTTGTGGTTGTTTCTCCCATTTTTCATTTTGTTTTTCTCAGCACTAGCTAAGTGATTGGTTGGAAAGAGCATCCCCAAAATGACCCATTTCGTTAAGGCTTAATCAATCAGTCTGTGGCTTCTACAACTACAATTACACCAGATCCGCACCTCGTATTTACATGTAGGACTGTAGCCAGCTCTAAGTCAGTGCGGGGCGATGGGGAGTACGAGGATCGAAGTGCCGAAGGCGCTAGAATCGAGGCACCAAGGGGGTGGGGCATTGGGACTGTTGTCCCCCTCCCCAACCGACTAAGAGGTCTGGGGGAGCGGCCGCCAATGCATTTTTGGCATATTTGAGGCCCACAGAACAGCCCATAAAAAGCTCAATTTTCGTAAAAGACCACTCAATCAATCTATTAGGGGACATGACCACTAGACAATCTCCTCCTCAAGCAGGCGGGAGGGGGGGCAGGTTTAGCCAAGGGGGCATGTAGTACATTCACATTACAGCGAACTGATTACAACATATCACTCAATGTGCACATCACTCGACAGTGCACTAATGTTTTGAAATTAATTTTGCAAAACATTTAACGCATAAATATGTATCAGTCTATTCTGTATTGGCTGTGCTAATATTCAAAGTCGTATTCATATTTGGTTGAATTTATTATTGGGTACAGATCCCACACAGATACATGTAGGCCCAGGTTCTATTTCAGTATCTTTCTTGTCGAAACATTGCACAAGCAGGATGCACGTTATAACGTCTGAACAAGAAAACTCGGCAGATGCTGAGATAGTGCAACATGTGATGCTTAAAATTTACATACTTATCACTGAAACTACTGACTGGTAACCACAGCAACTTTGCTGTGAGGTCACACAGAAATGCGACATGTGGCACAGCACATAACAGAGCTGGTTAAGGACGGTCATAACAAGCTCAGGCATGTTGTTCACGAATGTTCCTGTCACCAAGCAGAATAATTTGGTTAACACTCACACATCAGTGATGGAAGATAACCGTAGGTCTGGTGTTGCACTGGCCATGTGTCACAGACTTAAGTGGGTTTATCTATCTATGGGCTAACACTCGTCTATGGGGTATGGCACTCTACCCTTATAAGGCTACATCAAATAGGTGCTGAACAAAACAGTATCTACACTGTGCAACCAGCGTGAACTTAATTCAATCATTCATCTGTTATAGTATTACTGATATAAGGTCACAGAAATGAGACAGAGCGTTACCTTTGAAAGTGGTTACTGGCACATGCGTGACCAATGTGTACAGCTTGTTGGGCGAATCTTCGTCTTCGTTTCTCTTTCGTGCCAGGCGCACGCGCACACGATACGGAACATGTCTGCAACAAGCATACAATGCCAGGTCATCAGTAACTATCCGCGGCTTCCTTCGATCTTCTCATACTGCCACGTCTTGCACGATTAATGAAACAAGGCTAGCGCCAATAATCTCTGGCAAGCATTAACACCAATCAGTGACTGATTTGATTTAGCAGCATGTTCAAATCGCACAGGTTTAGTATAGCAGCACATAGCAGACACTGTGTACTACAGTCTGACAAATGTCAACAGTGGCTGTCGGTATTACTGTATTAAAATATCATAAAACACGTAAATGGTTATCAGCACAGACTAGGGTTCAAATCTCCATCTGTTTTAACACTGTGTTAGTTTAATTACTGTTGGATATCCATACATTATTTTAAAACGAGCTGTAATGCAGTGACTCGGCCCATTTGCTAGAGCTAATGTCTACATGGCATCAGCTACAACAAATGACAAAGTCAACAGGAGATCCTTATGCTGACCTAGACACATCAGTCACTCACCCGCTGACGTCATCATTGTCAGGTGACTGCCCAGGCATGCTGTTTCCAGCCGCCAGCCATGGCAGTGCCTACATGTGCCCAGCCTCATATTTTGCTGCTTCAAATTGCACAATGTCGGCGTTTGCGTTTTTGTGATCGTAACAAGACAGTTAAGAAATGATCATAACAGTGACGGTTGTGAGCACCGTAGGCACAAGTTATGGGCTAGAGCTCTAGTTCTATATTAGGATTATTACTGTGCATTGGTACTGGTGTCGGAGACCTTCTCTAAAAGCAGTAACGACCCTTCCAATGGTACAAGATGCACAAACGATGTTAGATGCTGTATTTCCTTGAAGGCTCCAACACTGATGTTTGGTGGAAAGGAAATCCCACCCCAAAAAAGCTGATTCTCTCAACCCCCAAAAGGTTCTCTTCCTTAAGAGGTGGAGAAAGACCCAAGGGAGAACTGGTTGACCCAGGTTCACATGGAAAAATGGCCGTTAAATAGTCTCCAAATATCCTATTTTGCATCGAGTGGCCTTGGGTCATTATTGTGCATGCTTTCACATAAATTACTTGGAGAGTTACATAGTGCCCTCTATAATTTATGACTTTTACCGAAACTGAAGATATGACCATATGGTGGTACAAAAAGGCATTAGTTTGCATATGATGTAAGTATACACCTTTATACACAACCATAGCTTAGTCTTTCTACAAAAGTTTATTATGCTGTTGTGTACAGTAAGCAACCAAGCAGATTTCTGCCATACAGTGTATGTACTGGTAACGGAGGCTCTGAATTATTTAGATTTATTTATCGCTATTTTCGGACACTATAGTTAGGATGTAACAGTCAACCACATCTAACTACGTAACCGTACACGTCATTTTCAATTATCTCAAAATAATACAACACTGTGACTCTTAGTGTCACTGCTGCCAAACAAATGCTCTTACTTTAGTTTATATTGGTAATTTAGATGCACAAAAATGTAACATCTTGCTATCATACCGGATTCCCTGCGACCACATGTGCTTGTTTAGCCGAGTATCAATGCGAACATCAGCCGTACCCATCATCTTTTCCGCAAACCTGCGTATCTCCTTAATGGCACGTGGCGCACGCTTCTTAAAACCGCTACAACACAATGACAGATACATATATAACTAAGGTATCTGTTCATTAAACCATCAGCGAATTGAATAATTGGTTGTTGGAAAAGCCCTTCTGCACCATGTTGCGGCACGTCTAGGTAGTAGCCTGAATAGCTATTAGCACCACGGTTCCATCATTCAGCAGTATTTGGTGCCCACGTTTACTGCCTATGATCATCCTCTGGGTGTTTATTTATTGCTTGGCTACCATAACAGCACTGCAATAAACACTGTAGCAAACTGAAAATGTTGCATGCATGTATTAGCCTCACAATAAATTAAAATGCGAGTAAAAATTAATGTTTTGAAGATACAAAATGTAACTTATAATGAGGTCTGTATTACCATTTATCACTTGAGGTCTTGAAAATGTTTAGACTTTTTTATCAAGACCGAGAATGCAGGCTCCAGACCAAGACTTTGCACCTGTGGACCAAGAACAAGACTTTCTTGTCCACAAGGAGTCTCTAGACCAAGACTCAAGACTGCATCTGTGGAAGACACTGATCAAATCAGCACACTGAGTAACTAACCGCCTTGATAACAATGGGCCAACAACAAATGAGACACGCCGACATCACTAATAACCGGTATCGTTGGACCAGTGCCCGTCTACACAATTAGATTGGCACTGATTGCATCTACTGTAGACCAATGTTGGAGGATCAGTACCAAGATCAGCCGTTACTCTAATTATAACACAGCTGTCAACTGCACAGTGACATACATACATGCCATGTATCCGCTTGTGGACATTTATTGTGTATTCACGAGTGACTACTTCATTAGTCACCGCCTTCTTCTTTGTTTCCTTCTTTGCTGCCGGCATTTTGGCCTACAAAACAATGATCATGACCATTATACTCACAGAACGTCATTGCATAAACAAAGTTACTCTATGCTGAGCCTATTAATACTGGGATGGGTGACTGTTTAACCGACAAGTACAGTTAATTCTTTCTAAAACCGAAGTTAGAATAGAGTTTAAGCAGATCTGCTTATAGAAATGCATTAGAAAAGTTCGGCTTAAAACTAGATTATTCAAATTACCTTTGGTCTAAAACCAAAGTTCGGTCTAAAACCGTACTTAAGAGGAAAGTTCAGTTTTAGAATATTGGTTTTAGACTGAAGTTAAGACCGAAGATGGACTTCTTTATGGACTAATCAGGTCCTCAAGTCCTATGGCCGTACGACAACTGAAGTGAACTTGGAACATTATGCTATGGAAATACGACAGCTAGGTGCAGCCGCACCGTGTGACAATTCGTTGTCACTTTACTTTTTATGCTAATTAGATTCTAGACCAAACTTCGCAGTAAAACCAAGTCTTAAGTGGATAGATAAAGTCAGTCATTACATGTTAAACATCAATGTGATCGCGATAAATTAAAGCTTGACTTGTATTTCAACTGCATAGGGGGCCTACACCATATAAGTTTGTAAGCCAGCAATTACACCATTTCACTTCAAATATAACACAGAATCATCTTGCTAAATATGTGCGCTATATTGCAGTCAATAATAAAACAAAAAATACAATATCCAACCAAAGATTAACTGCGATTTATTTCAATACACCAACCTACAACAAGTCGATCAAGATAAAAAGGAAACACAAACACAAATAGTATCGCTTTGCATTGTGGGATCGGGAAAATGCACAGTGGATCGATGGAATTTGAAACTCAATAACTGTTATTACTAACTGACGTAGGACGCAAAAAGTGTTCGATCTCCCAGTCCCAGGGTTGGATGCACAGATCTTGATCTTTCAGCAGACCGTTTCCCGCCACTCCCCCGCCGTAAAAAAAACCTCGAAGTCGAAGTCGAAGTCGAACTCGAATCAAAGCCAAAACCATAGATTAAAAATGTTGAACGCCATCTTGAAAGTTGTAATTTTGTGATTTATTCTATGTTTATTTTTTGCGCTGTACATTTGTTTTTTTATTTTCTATTGTATTATGCTAAATATGAAATAACCACGCATATTTACAAAGTAATGGTTCATTAACAAAGCCTACAGTGTATTAGGAATTATACAAGAGGGCCTAGCAGTGGCTAGCATATCGCGAGATATTGTTGCCATATGATACGGGCCTATAGATAGATATAGATAGATATGCTATACGGGTGGTCAACTGACCCTGATATTTTCTTAACAATTTGTCCCTTATTTTTCAGTCCATCAAATTCTAGTCCCTTCATTGTCCGGCATTTTTTAGGTCATTTATTTGTAGTGATCCCTTCCTGCATTTCCCTCTTGTCTGCACACCGACCGTGTTTTGAGGAGCTGTTTTTGGGCACTACCTCTCCGCCAGCTGACGGCTTTGTTGTGTGCTCACTTGTGACGAGTGGACTGTGACAAGACACGAATGTGATGAGTTGACCGATGACCGATAACCGTGTGACGACTTGACTGTGTGACGAGTTGACTGGTATCTGTGTACAGCACTGAACAGAAGCATGGTGCTAAAGGGGCTCACTAAAAGCTGACCGCGCAGTCTCGACTATTACGTGCGCCGAGCGCTAATCAGCTATTGGTATAGTTTAACGACTAGTCCTGTGCTGGAAACCAACGATCTTGGATGTTGGAACTTAATATCCAGAGTAGTTAGGGTTAATTTCAACACTTTTTTGGGTTGGATAAAAGTCGCCGTACTCATTGACACTCATTCAAATTGAAGAAAATACGGATCAGCACTGATTTACGTCTGCACTTTTTTTCTCTGAGAGGATTGTTAATATTTGTAATGCATTGGATGATGACTAAGTATGTTCCAGTTCATTGATTGTCTTCAAAAATGGTCTACATTTACTGTGGAAGAATGATGGATTGCTGATGGGTTTTTTTATAGACAAAGCTCTAACTAAGTGCATTCCGGTTTAACTGCGGGTTCAGGAACGAACACAGTGCTCTGGGTGGATATCTTTGTTGAGCACAAGGATTTTAACAGCAATGGCAAGCATTCTAATGCATTGCCTGTTGTCGTTGTCATTTTTTTTGGTGTGCACCCACAAATACTGTATCAGTCTGTGTACCGGTAGACTACAAACTTCGAAAACAGCGAACTCGTGCATTTCCGGTTTAAAATTACATCTCTTCCATATTAATAACGTCCTCTACTCTTGATATTAAGTTGCAAGAACGATGGTTTCCAGCACCAGACTTTTGGGTAAGAATAACCATTAAGACTGCACAGCCCGACTGCACGAGACACACAGCGCGATCATGCTGTATGCAGTTAACTATTTGTGCAATTCCAAAACACATATAGTAAGATTTAACAAAATTTCAAAGACAGTAAATGGTGTACTGGTGAAGGTATATCGTGTATAAGTCGATTGAGTACAAAAGAAATTAGATAATGGAAAAGATCGAAGTGCATGCAGTGTGTATTATGCAGTGTGGTCGGCTTTTAGTCAGTCTGTCCTAAAATGGCGATAAATGACACTGCAATAAGTGCCCAAAATCTCTCAAGTGGTGGTAAATGGTCACATAGTGGCCATACCCATCATAGTAAAATTTTACCCTAACTTAACATGTAGTTTGAATCTGAGGGATGGGCAGTTGCTAGATGGCAAAAGAGATGTTAACATCCAGAAAATACGTAGGTTTTAAGGCGGGCCTTGAATAGGTCAAAACTGCACACGTGCCTCTCGATTTTGTGCTCGATGATAGGCAGTTGCCAAACCAGTGTCAAATGGAGCGACATTGGATTCAACTGTCCGGCTGTAGTCCAGATTTGCATGTCTAACTCAATAACCCTCCCTAACCATAACCTAACCTTGACGTGCAAATCAGCTGGTGGTCATGGAAAATTATACATATCATCGTGTTTTTAGAAGTAAGTTGCATTATAATTGTTACATTCTTTGACCGAAGTTTGTTGCTTGTTTAGTTAAGTCTATGCTGCTGTTATATATAAAATATGTCACAGAATAATTTTGAATGATGTTTGGGGCAGTTAGGGAAAAATTCCTTATATGGTTGTAGAAAGGGGAATTTCATTTTTAACACAACTGCTAAAAATCTAACTAGACTGTTTAGACTGTTTTAGTAACAAATTACATGATGCAATACATTCTGGAAACTGGAAAGGCTATATACATGGTGGGCCAAAAAATGGACTGTTTTTTAGAGTTGATAACTTTGAGATGGTTATTGGGAAAAAGGCCTGTGATGTCATAAGTATAATTTTGACTGGAAAAAAGTATAAAACTTGCACGTCAGCGCATTTTTTGCTGAATTTGCATAAACCTTTACTACACGTTATATTATGCTGAAATTGACAAAATGCATGGATGGATTTTACGCAATTTTGAATTTTAGCCCACTCTGTAATATGTGTGCGCGTGTATGTGTGTGACTTTTACTGTTATAGTCCTGGCATAGGCCTACGGCCTATACGTGTCATGGCCAGTGGCCACATAGTATATTGTACATGTGTATTATGCATGCCTAGTAATATCTAAATTTTAAACCTGCATGCTTTGTACCTGTGTGTTTGTTATCTCAGCATCTTCATTACGCTGGTGTGGAATGACTATTTCGAGCAATGAAACTGAAAAACTGAGCTCACAGGCTGATAGATCTGATAGTTTTGGAGCTACAGATGAGATGAAATCAGGTTCTTTTGCGCCATCTCGACTAGTTTTGGGCATCTATCATAGACTGTTATCGTTTGCAGTATACTGCATGAGTACATCGGCGACAGCTGTGCTGATATTTCTCCTATTGTTCTGGTACTATGGCGGAGTGTGCCTGCTGACTGCACTGCTGATCTCTGTTTTAGGTGAGCAGCATTGGATCGCATTATTGCAGCCACTGTGGGCTGACGTTTGTTGTTATTTCTGTTGGTCTCTTTGTATCTCCATAACCACTTAATTTATTATAGCAAAAGTATGATTCCATTTGGCGGTTTATGTAATTTTACATTTGTGAGTTGACATTCTTATAGCATTTGAATAGTTTGTTTTGTTGTACACCAGGAGTACTCTACAGTGCACAAGATATGTTGCTGTACTATCCTGAACAGCCGTCGTCATCGCGGCTCTATGTAGATTCTCCGTCGTCGTTCGGCCTTCAGTATGAGAACGTTTTTATCCGGTCACAGGACGGCACACAGCTGCATGCTCAGTTTGTCCGTCAGCCGCCACACCTTGCAGCCTCCGTGCCCACTTTTGTTTTCTTCCACGGCAATGCCGGCAACATCGGACATCGTCTTCCGAACGTTCAGCTACTATACAACTGCTGTAACATCAACATACTCTTAGTAGAATATCGCGGCTATGGCAAAAGCTGCGGTCGACCATCAGAACAAGGTTCGGCACTGTTTGTGTAGGCAGGATAATTTTTATATTCGGTTGGATTGTCTCCAGTTTTTCAGTTGCATGTGTGCACAGGAATAATCCGTCTGTTACATTACAGTTTGCGGTCACAAGTAGAAGTGGTACTCGATGAGTGCCATTTAAAAATTATGTTGTGGTGCCCCATTTTGACCCCATACTGTAACAATTGACCCCTTCTTTTTAATGCCTAGTTGTTTATTCTAGTTTGTTGATGATGATTATGGTCGGATCATATGTTTCACTCTGCTGTTGATCGTAACTTCAACCAAATGCTGACTGATCTTTAGCATTCTTTCACTGTCAGACTCATCAATAAATGTGTGAATTTGTTACGAGTCCAAACTCCAGTTTACCTTACATAGTGAAATGTGAAAGCTTGTCACCCGTTACTGAACGTACCTGACTTCAACCTTCCTCACCATATGTGGTGTGCGTTCTCGCACTGGCCAGGGTCTCTGTACAGCAAATCTATACACGTTGGGCCTTGAATTCTCTTGACAACTGTTGGATGGTCCAGACAGTGCCACATATAGTAAATGAGTGCCCATTGACTATGCTGTCTGATGGTCTTATAAATTTTTCATTTTGCAGTTAGCCGTTTGAAATGATTGTCAATTAAAGCAGTCACGAAACGAAATGAAACCGTGAAATAATCTAGCATTTTTATTAACTTACTAGCAGTGGCCCCTGGTTTGTCTGCATTGCCATGTAAATATAATGCACATTTTGTTTCCGTTATAAATTATTGTGATCACCGGACGAGCGTGGATTTTTCGTAATTGCTATGGCAGGTCTGTACACGGACGCCCGAGCAGCGCTCGACTACTTGTTCTCTCGGTCTGACATTTGCCAGCAGAAAGTGATCGTGTTCGGTCGTTCCCTAGGTGGCGCTGTCGCACTGCGAGTGTGTAGCGAACCACACTATGCAGCCCGCGTTGCTGCTGTGATCGTCGAGAACACTTTCACTTCTATATCCAACATGGCTCGTGCCATGTTTGACCTGAGACTGCTGCACTACCTACCTGAATGGTGCTACAAAAATAAGGTGTGTGATCGTTGTTTCTTGTTTATTAGTTTTACAGACTGTGTTTCAGGCTGTTTGAATAGTTGTTCAATACGAATGTTTTCGTCTGAGATGACAAAATTTAAGCTGGACAGTGAAAAGTTGAAAGTTTTGATTCAAAGTTTTTTTTAGATAACTATGTAATAATAGTGATAATAATTTTGGAAATTTTGGACACATGTCACTAGTTGTTCATGATGGCATGTTGTTGGTAGTTTCCTTCAGGAAAGCTGGTACAGAAGGTTTCAATACCGTCGTTGTTTATCTGTGGCTTGCAAGACAGCCTCGTCCCACCGCGTATGATGCAACGGCTTTACGAGGTGAATAGTTAGTGTTAACATATTCGATAAAGAAGTAAAGAGATAACGCGTTTAGTTTTTTTTTATAGTGCTTTGGGTGTGATGTGTCATTGCGATGTTGCCTGTTAGCATAGGATCATACAGTTTAACCTGCCAGTTGCCATACATAACAGCACTTAGGTGACAGAGTATCTCCACTGGCGGTCCTTATGTGTGGAATGCCTTGCCGTCATATCTGCAACAGGGCATGAACTATGGAGATTTCACCATGAACTGAGAGGACATTGAGTGATTGACTGATTGATTGAGTTAACGTTTAGCGTCTCGCGTGACACTGAATACGTCATATCAGAGCCACTTTTCCCAGCCAATCTCTTGGCTGGTACTGAGAAAATCGAAATTAAACATTATTAAAGCCAGGAAAAAAACATAACTATAATAAACCTAGGCTAACACAAACTAAATATATAACGTCTTCATTGCGACTCAACGTCAACGAAATACAAATCATCAAACAGAAGACTAAACATAAAATAAACCGAGACAAATTATAACCAAGGTTTAGTCGCCTTCTATGACATCCAGCCTGGAAATGGACATGGGGCTATTCTCAAAGGAAAGATAAAGGAGAAGTAATTAAGAAAGGAAAATATAAGACGGAGAAAAAGGAAGCATGTTACAAGAAGCAAAATGAAGCAAGTGATAAGGGAAACAAACCTACAAACAGTCTATACAGCACCAAAATCAACAATGTCTTCTAGGTACATTAGGCCCGGCGCCTGCTCGGGTTACTGAGTTTAGTCTGTTATCGACCATGATGCATTGAGACCATTTGTTTTTGTGCATTTTAGAAGCGCGCTTGCTTGAACACATTGCTTTACAAAGTTGAATGAACCTTTCCTTACCAACCACTCGGCATTACTGCTGTTTGGCAGATGTTAAATTATACTTCTTCTTAGCAGAGACTTGCATGTGTGAACAACTTGTCCAAAGTCACCGTATGCAGTGGCTAGGAGTGATATGACACTGCGCGTCTGGTTGTTGGGCCCATTTTATGGGGCCATAGCTGTCCCCTCTGTCACGCGTTGTCGTTGTTGTCATCGTCGTTGTGGACATCAATGCACAGGCGGCGTGCGACAGTGGCGGCATGCGACAGTAGCGACACCTGGTGAATGGCAATGTAGCGAATGGGCCCAACATTTTTTAAATGCTTCTTGTTTTGCAAGTTTCCTGCTTTGACCGTTACACCACAGTGCCACACATATAAATCTGGTGCCATTTTTCTGGACAGTAAGAAGCTCTGTGAACATGAATTTGTTATTTGTAAGACACTTTGTATTATCTGTGTTAATTTATATACAAGTACTAAATTTTTTGGGGGGAAAAATGAACTGAAAAACTGTATTGTCGTATTATGCATGCATTATATATCTGTGGTCTGCAGATGTCGGGCAGTCGCATGAAGCGGCTAGCACTGTTTACTGACGGAACACACAATGAAACTTGGCAGTGTAACCGCTATTATGACACACTCTACCGATTTCTCTCAGAGGTATGTGATATTTTACTTCTATAAAAAGTTATATTTTATTTAGTATTCATATTCTGGCAGATTAGTTTTAATTTCATTAAAGTTTTTGTTTACTGAACCATATGTACTAATTTTACTTTAATTTCAGTTTTAGTTCTTAAGTAGCGTAATTTTACTTCCAGTTCTACTTCCTTCCTCCCACTTTTCTTCCCTCCCCTACCCTTTATAACACCTAGGGTCTGTGGGGGAGTGCTATAGCTCCCCCAGCGGGTCTGGGCTGAGCCTGCCCGACAAACACATTTTGGTGCCGTTGCAGCCCAAATTTGCAATCTGTTGATGTTTCATCAGAAACACAAGATGTCTATACAACATTTTTACGACTAGCTAGAATTTACATTCTGTCCATATTGTAAACTTCTTCAGTGCAGAGTGTCTACAAATCCAGTTAGACAATTTTCCAGTAGATTCCAAAAAAAAATTTTTAAAATTCAACTAGATTTTTTGCATTGTTTGTATTTGAGTAATTTTTGAAGTTTTTGTAATAGAGCATTTGCATGATGAACTACGACCAACACTCATCACTGTGCTATCCATGATATGACCAACTTACTAGGAAAACATAGCATATTACACCTGTGCACAACTCAAGCTACATTATTAGAAAAAAATATCACCTAGAACTAACTAAATTTAAGAAGATTTCCCAGTATTTCCAGAAGATGCAGACATCCTGCTGTGTGTCCAGAGTGAGTTAGGCTGTTAAGTACATTTTGCCTTCATGGGTTGGCTGTCAGTTTTGACAGAGGCACATTATGTATTACATGTCACCCATACCTGTTTCAACTAATTATAACATTTGGGAATTTTGCACAAATGTCTTCAGAAATATTTTGAAAACATTACAAAACTAGAATTTTTTTCGTACTTAACATGAGGCCCTTGAGCATAAGTGAGGCCCCCTTGACTGCTCTGCTGGGAAGGTAGCCGCAGACCTGGTGGAAAGTAATGGCATCCTATCGCTGGGTGGATGGTTTGGTCACCTGCGGGCTGACTGCCTGTACACCGGGATCAGCTGCGGGCCCAACGCTTGGAAACGAGTATTTTGGGAAAACTTTACCTTTTACTTTTATCAAATCTTTTGTTATTTGCTCTGACATTTGTCATAAATTATCTTAATGTTAGCCAATGATATGGTACACCGCAGCGATTTCTACAAGTAAATTGGTGTGATGTGTGGTGCAGTTGGAAGAATTACGTCGAGGCTCATTTGTCACTCCACATTTTTCCTACACAGTTGATAATCCGGGAGCCACCGCAACATGATGCATCATGTTCTTAGGTTACAATTCTGTAACATCTTCGTAGTTCTTACCTCAGGATTGACAATTATGAACAGAGCACTTTACTGTGACCTTACAAAGTGTTATAATTGGCGCTACTGAGAACTCTTTCTGAGAACTCTTTCATCATACTGGACGGCATTTTTCAGTAACTAGTTGGGTGTTGATTTTTTCAATTTATGTTTATGTGTATTTGGAGAATAGAGATTTTTAGAATGCATAAAATTGGTGAATTTTGTGAAGCTAATTCTTTTTTAAAGACATATATTTCATGGTATTCAGCACATCGGTATTTGTTACAACCACACTCAATGCCGATTATGCTGTGTTGTCAAAGTTATACACTGGCCAGTCTTTCTTACTTGCCTTTGGTCAGTTTGATGATTCCGCCACAACCAAACTATTCATTAAACGAAGCTGCCGCCTGTCCACTGCACCTAGTTCAAGAATGGTGCATTTCAGAGCTAAATATATTACATAATAGAAAATCCTATGCCCGAGGTTGAATCTACAAAATGGACCAAAAGTTCTTGCGGTCAAAAAATTATGCGGTCAGCATGTCGACAACCGAGCAAGATAGAGCCACGTGTGGTTACTACTAAGTGTGAATGGGAAGTCATAGGTGCCTACCATTCGCCACGGTCATCACTCATTCGTATAATATAATCACAGGAAAGAGCCGAAATGGTTGGGGACATATCATTTTACTATCGTCGAGGCGAGACTAATTGTTTGATTGTTAATTGTTTTATAGATGGTTTGTGGTGATGTGATGCTGCTAATGTGGTTTATGGAATATTTATACAGAGTGTATTTAACTGTTGTCATATTTTGCTAATTGAAAAAAGCATGTTAGTTGTAAAGTGAAATGACAAAATGCATCTCAGTGTTTGTTAATTGTAACTGGCTACTAGATGCTCATGTAAAAGCTGCATGTACAGGATGTCTCAATAAAAACTGAACCCTTAAGGTTTATCATTCATATTTACAAAATGGCTGAAACTGAAAGTCTGGTGGGATTAGTCTAACACTATTATACAAGTATACTGAGTTTGCTCAAAATGTGCCTGTTTGCAGTTTTATTACCTCTTTACATAAGTGACACTAGCAATTCAAAATTTGCATCCTCAGTAATACGCTGAGAAAATATGAAACAGACTTGTTTGTGATGAGTAGTTTGTAAGCAAAGTACTTACTACTTATCTTTAGTTATTTAGTTTTTGAGTGATTCCAAGCAAAGTTGTTGATCACCAATATTTTGAGAAGTTTTACTGGAAAGACAGACTTTGAATCCAGACGTTGCAGAGCAAAAACTTGGTGCTACTCCAAAGGCAATTGTTGCAGCATACCAAGGACAAGAGGGCCTAGCAGTGGCTAGCATGGCGCATATGTTGTAATTTAGATTACCCCTCCCCGCGACCACAATGCGCAGTAAATTTGAATCATAATTTGAAACCCAAATTAGGTATAATGCACCAATGCACTTCCGTCACAGACAGACAGACACTGACATAGCATAAGTGCAAGATGTATATATTACATCTCGCGCTAAAAAGGATGGAGCCTTAGCATTGTTAAGGAGATTTGCAGATGTGTTGAAAGTGGGGGCCACCTGCTGTGTGTTAACTTATCAAATTGTTCATTTTTCTAGCAGTATTTAGTATCCTGGTGCTAAAAATTTTACTTAAAACATCCCAACTCTGATGATTAAAAATTTGATTAAAATTTGCAGATAGAAGATTCGTGAGTGAAAACTATGTAACATGCATATAAGTGCTTCAGAAATGTTGCATCTCAAAGTTACTAGTTAATATGGAAATAATGATGAAATGCTGTTGGAGGTCATTTTTACTGAGACACCCTGTGGTACACAGTTACAGATTGGACTCAGATATGATATATTACTGACGAATACCAGTATACGACTACTCTAGCTTTTCTATTCTTCTTATGGTATATGGTTATTTCCTATCGATGATCGTTTATATCAAGATGTTTAGACAGAAGTCGACCAAATGTTTTAGTTTAGTTCAAGGCTAGTTAGGCATTTTAACATGAGTAACTATTTATTTCATTGTATCAGCTGTGGTGTGGTTTCCTTGTTACTGAATCATTGTTTGAAAAGACTATGATTACAACATGCAGATTTGTATTAACAGTTTTTAAATGTATGAAATGTTGCTACAGCCGTCCAAGTCACTTCATCAATGTGTTTATGTAGTGCAGTTTTTGATGTATATGGTGTACGTGATGTTGTATTAATATTTCTAAAAAATAATTTAATTCATGAATATACAGATGGAACAGTGCCATATTTTCAACATCTTTGTCAACCCCTATGGTGACTCGATAGTCGTGTGGTTAGAGCATTCAACTTGCGACTCAGTGGTCATGGGTTCGAATCTGGTCGCAGTGGTCTATCGGTGGCACACCTGGTGTGGCGTGACAATCCAGGTTTGAATCACGCTGCCGCAGGCAGTGACGTACATTACGACAGCCAGTGTGATACGCAGTCTTGGGCACGGGCTGCTGCACCCTTCCTGCAGTGCCTGGGTCGACTCAGCCTTGTATCCTCGGTGGGATGGTAAAATGAGTGTCAGTTTTCCGACTGAGGAATAATAAAATGGTGGATGTGGACGGTGGAAGCTTAACGGCGGACTCCCAAGCCCAAATTGGTTGGCTTGGTCTGGGTGTTGGCGGGAACCTAGCGCTCGAGTCTGCATTCACCGGGTGA
>Ga0209782_1000337_pt1 | contig 19411 bp, 14 predicted proteins | sample WorMetmaBAHAMAS1_FD_187390 | JGI IMG/M metagenome (GOLD analysis project Ga0209782, IMG submission 187390) | Marine gutless worms symbiont microbial communities from Max Planck institute for Marine Microbiology, Germany - Inanidrilus... | ecosystem: Host-associated > Annelida > Digestive system...
GAGGGGAAGAGAAGGGGAGGGTGTGTGTGGAATTTTATCTCCAACCACCTGGCAACCCTATGCACATGTGCGATTCTTGTAACCTCCAGTAGCTGCTAAATTAGCATTTTTCTAATGTAAGTCTATTTTATTTAATTTCTCTCATAGTATTTCTGTGTGTTTCTGTCCATCACTGCATCAGTTGTTCTGTAGTCAGTATATTATGTGAATGATACGTGAGTAGACAGTGGACCGTCGTCATCGCTGAAGTCATTGCGACGTCACATGTCATCGGACAGTGTCATCAGTGCTGTCAGTCAACAGTCACTCATGTCAGCTGCCGACGTCGACAGGAAAAAGAAAAAGAACAAGAATTGGGTATGACACGATGCTTAGTACTTCTTCTGCCGTGCAGTTTCGTTACTGAATAGTCTACTTGTGTTTGCTAAATGTGGTGAAGTATGAAGTAGTTTTGAGAGTAGATTCTCAACGGTGTCTTTACTGCTTACATAACTTGAATGAACATCAGGTTTTGGCTTACAAATAATACTCTATAATACACTGCCATACTGGTACTTTATAAGTCTGAATTTGTAATCAGTCACATCCACTTAGAGTATGCGCCAATTGTTAGTTTTCCCTGGTTGGCGTCAGTGTTTTGACTGTCATTCATTCTTTATTAGTAAAACTGACATACCACAGTAGAACACAAGATAGTTTGGGATACACAATACAAACAAGTAGGATTGTGTTTGTTGGGGAATATATAGACAGTAATGGCAATTATCACTAATGATTCTCTCACTCTAGACTAGCTCTAGAAAATAAGACTGAACGAAAAGTGAAGGTGTATATTCATGTATGATGTTAATTTATGCGGTATTAAAATGAAGAATGTGAATATTATTGACAGTGAAGATGTTGTGTTATTGTGATTTCAGCTCAGTTCATTTGGAAAGGCATTTACTCGAAAGAAGAAGACGGGCTCGATATCGGACGTGGACTCGGACGTGTCAAGCCTGTATGCTGACGCCGCTCTCTCAGTCACTGGAAATGCAGTTCACAGCATGGTGATGCCTGTCAGTCCAATCAGAAACTCGTGTTCCGATGCTGTGTAAGTTCATATACCAACCATGCCATTAACAAGTAATGTTGTAGAGTACTTGCCTCAGTTTAACGTCTTTTCCCGCTGAACCTGGGTTAACCAGTCTCCATTCATCTGATACCCTCCACGTGTTTCGTAACAAGAACCTTTGGGTATAAGTGGCAGATGCTCCTTCTGTCAACAAAGTGACAGTCTCGTAGCACAAAAGGAAATTCAAGGCCTGACTCCAAGCAGTGTCCTCGCCTCATTCTTTAGTTGTTTCCATTGTAATTTGGACTGCTGAGGCAGTCCCTTTACAGTAGCTCACTTCAGTGTTAATATTATTACTAATTTTACCTGCATGATGCTGTTAGCACGGTATAGATATATCGCTCTGTCTCTTCATCTGACTGTTACAAGCCAGTATTGTGTTGAAATTGCTAAATGGATCGGGTTTGATTTTGGCGCAGAAGCTACTATTGGCTTATTGATTGTATTGAAAGGAAATTTGGATGTCTGCAGTAATAAAGGCACTTCATTGTCGAAAATTGCCCCGAACTCTGGCATATAATCTGTTGCAAGTGTTTTCAACTTAGTTTGTCTGACGACTGTCACCAACTTATCACGCCGAGCATCCACGTTTGTGTACAACACAATGGGCGTGATACAGCATGTTTCTTAGACTTGTGTGTAAGATATTCAAACATGAAGACACACACACACTACCTCAGTTGTTGTAAAACTAGCCTTGTTGTTGTAGGCTGGCAGCAGGTGGCAGCACCGAGGCTGCGATGTTGACTCTGCAAGAGCAGCTTCACGAGAAAGAAATGCGTTTGACTGACGTCCAGTTGGAAGCTTTGTCGTCAGCCCACCAGCTTCAGCAGATGCAAGATACCATCAACCGAATGAAGGTTGTACATAAGTAACAAGTGCAAAATTTGAATCTTAATTTGTAAACTGTCACAGCCAATTATGTTTGCATTTGTGCGAGTTAATGTATTACGACAACACCCATTTAATAGCCCTTTGTCTGGGTCTACCCGGGTGAGCTGGTACCACTATCAGAAAGGTAAAACCAATCCGGATTTTACTGAAGCAAGAGACAGTGAATGGCAGTGGCATCAGCTGGACTATATGCAAGTCTGCACTTCGCTCCAGATAGATTACTACACCAGCATCCCACCACTCAGTTCTTTTACAGGCCAGATACCCTTGCTGCTGCCCAACCAATGGCGTCAAATCACTGAAGGACTGAGAGTTGATGTATTAATTACACATATTTTTTTATATTTTTACTCAGTTAATTTTGGCCAATTTATAATCTTACTGTTAACTTTGTTATTACTATCCTATCAGTGTAGGTAGGTGGAGTTCAGATAACTTTCGTTGTCTGTGGTTTGATGACAACCTTCCAGTTGATTTGATAGTCGTAAAAATTCTTTCGTTGTATAAAGTATTTTATTGTGAATTGTTTTCATTGCTCGCAGTGTGAATGTCTTGTAGAGTGAGATGCATTCTCTTCGCGTGGACAATGATCGACTGAATCAACTGGTGAAGAGAGGACATATTTCACTCGCTGAAAACAACCTCCGAACAGCCATCGAGGCTGCAGAGACTAAAACTCAACTGCACCAAGAGTCGTCAGATAAAAAATTTGCGTCAGATTTCGAGGATCTGTCGTCATTTCCTGCTAAAAGTCCCGGTATTGATATGTACTTAATACTGCTTTTAAATCGTGATTGAAAAAGTGGCCATATGAAGGATATAATGGGACATTGCCACAATGGGAGCCATTCAGATTTAGGTCCGGTTTTTCCACAGCAAATTAATCTCCCTTTAATTTAATCCGGCAGATAATGATCAATTTACTCAGATGTCATTTTTCCACCGGCAGTTCGTCAATTAAATCGCCCGTTTAGTGTCATCACTGTCATGATATTTTTAGTGAAACATAAAGTCGTACATTCAATGTGGCACATGCATGCTGAGCAGTAACACAAGTTTTGAAACATATATGTCAATGTTGAGTTATTCATTGCAATAGTCATCATAATAATTATCTCCTAATTGTTGCATACGTGTGTAAAAAATGAAAGTTTTGTTACAGATATATTTGCAAAAGATGATCAAAAATACAACAGCAGCTGTCAACCGGTGACACTGTCTATTTGCCACGGATCTGCAACTGATGTGAGTAGTTATTACAGCTGCATGTCTCTGGTAGCTGTCTGTCTGTTATGTTTTCATTTCTGTTACATACAAAAATCATAGGTACTTGTATCAGTTCAGAGAGCCATTGTAAAGAGGACATTTCATGCCTCCGTAGTCAGTTAGTGGATTAAGAATGTCAAAGTTCTGTGTAATGGTGTCATTATAAATCAGTTTTGAATTTGCAATAATTTGACTTTACTTGCAAGTTTGTTGCCTTTTTGGTTTTAATTTTTAATTAAGTCCGCCTCATTGGCAGTTTACAGCCTCATGTGCAGCCCTTTTGCTGACTGCAGTCTGAAGTTGCCAAATCAGTAGAACATAGTCAGCAAACAGTATGTCTCAGAAGCATAATTAGAGAAATGTATTTAGGGGACCACTGTGCTCTGGATGTTTCCTTTGACTGTCTGAAAAATTAAATTATTCACTTAAAAATTGACATATTTATATTCAAAATCCCATTGTGTGAACACATATGAGTGAACTTCGATATTTATGTTTGTAATGTTTCCAAAACTCCTAAGTATACAACTGTTGTTAATCAGATTGCCATAAATCCTGAAATAGAAGCCAACGGCTTCTAGTTCTATTAGTACATTTGTGTCAGACTTCAGACCCCGTCTTGTATTTCAGGATTTGCAGTAGTTTTTTGCATAATTAATTGATAATGGTCAGGTGCACACTAAAATGCCTTAGTTAGTTATAGTATGATGTATTATAAAGTACCATATTTCTTATTGTAGCAGTTTGTTGTGAGAAGTTAAATTTGATCTTATAGTATATTCTGTACTCTGTAGTGCAATGTTTTCTGGTTGAAATAGTTGCAAATGGTAAGTCATCGTTTTAATTTATGATTTTCTGTTTGTTTCTGAAGAGTAAGGATGGCAAGATCTTGATTGGACAACTGCATCTGGACACAAAGCTTAGCTGGGATTCACTATCTGACATGGCTACCAACCAGTTCAAGGTAAACAAGCTATTAATTTGGTAAATTTTGTTTTAAAAGCAGTTTTGCTCTGTTGATTTCACACGTTTTTGTTTGTTTTGATATACATGAACTGGTTTTGATGATTTCAGGCTGCTGTATTTCCAAGTGCCACTGAGAAAGTAGAGAGTCAAAATACTTTATTTTCTCACCTCATCTATACTGTGCATTTTTATGTTATTATTTTATGAATTTGTTCACTTTGAAGTATATTCTGCATTCAAATGTTAAAATACTGTGTTAACTTTATTACAGCAATAGAGTTGAATTGGCAGTTTTTGTTATAATCAGGAGTATTTGACACATTTGGACCCAAGCACAAGTCTTGGGTTAGACAAGGACAGCATTCACAGTTTCAGCATCGGTGATCTGGTATTTGGCAGAGGTTGGTATTTTTTGTACATTTTCCACTTATTAATGACAAAATAGCTAAACTACTGTGTCATTATCTGTTGGTAGAATCATTTAATCTAAATATATACTTATGGTAATTATACTCATTCTCTCAGATAAACTAATCCTTGGAAGGTTTTTGATGCATTTTTGTAATAAGCTTGCTTAGTTCTTCGATAGTGTCCTATTGTGTCCCGTTGTACTTAAAATATGAATTACATCCATAACAAGTGAAACATGAAATAACAATTCTGAAATGAATTTATCTTGATACTTTTCAGCCACCCCATGAAAAATTACAGTTACTGTCCTCATGGTTTCTTAATCCACTACCAGTCTCCTGAGGAAAGGGTGTTGCTTCCTTACACTTGCTGTGTGATGCAGCGATGCCAGTAACACAGTCTGCATGTATCAAGATTAATAACTAATCTTAATTAATTAATAATTAACATCAATCCAGGTAATAGTGATGACTACAAGTTACTTATTTCTTGCACATATCGAGTTCACTGGTACTGGCTTGCCTGTCGTTGCATTAACACACCACAAGCCTGTTGTTTGCTGATGACGTTTATAGAAATGTGCAGATAATATCTGACTCTCAAGATTGAAGGCCTTTGTCTGGTACTATACTGCTGTGTGTTGTTTAGGTATGGTCATACCTGATCTTCTTCCTTGTGGTTATCTGGTTGGTGACAACACCAATATTACCATTACTCTGAATGGTATGTTCATTTTTTCTGTAGTTATAAATACCGGTAACAATGAACATCGTGCTGTATGGCTGTAACAAATGCAAAGATTTATTTTCGAATTTATCGTGGCAAGTTTGAACTACTTCAAATTATATCAGGATAACTGTGTAATATTAATTATTAAAATATATAGTAAACCACGACATGTATGATAGCATGAAGCTAGGTCGCCTTTCTCAGTCATGTAACTGGCACTTTGATGTCTGTGTGCAGGTGCTAAACAGCATAGTGTGGATTCATTGGCATTCGACACGCTCGTGCCAAAGTCCATCTTACAGAGATACGTGTCACTGTTGCTGGACCATCGACGTATCATCCTCTGTGGTTCAAGTGGAACTGGCAAGACGTACATGGCACGAAGATTTGCCGAGCACCTGATAATTCGGTAAGAACTTGCAGCTACTTCTTCTCTTAACTGTGACGACGGGACCATGTGACCAGTCTCTAGAAGCCTAATGCAAGGTTTTTGTCACATACGAGTGTAAATTGCATATTGACATGAGAAAGCTCCGAGAAATGGCAGCTGGCTTTAAGAGCTACCAGTATTTGATCACTAGTTCTGCCAACATGTGTTGATGGAAACTAGCAAATTTGGACTGTGGAGAAGATGCTGAATATAAAGCACAATAATTAGAATAAATATATAGGAAATAGTATGGTTTCTGACAGAACAAAATGTCTTAGTTTTTATTCAACAAGTATGTTCACACTTGTGTAAACTGTGGGAACAGTTGCTGATAAGTGTGAGAACTGTATGTTGTTCATTACAAAATGTAAGTGTCTGGCACGCAGGTTGAGTTGAAAGCACATTTATCAGTGAAGCTATTTTGTTTCTTCGTATGTGCAGATCTGGCTGGAAGCTAGACACCGATTCTATAGCAACATTCAGCGTGGACAGTAAGTCGGGACGTGAGCTGCGGCCATATCTGACAAGTGTCACTGACAAATGTGAACAGAATGCGGCCGATTTGCCGAAAGTGATAATAATTGACGGTCTGCATCATATCTCTTCACCACTGAGCGATGCCTTCGATGGATTTCTGAGCGTTGACTACAAATCCAGGTGGTTTTATAGAATTGATAACATTTCATACATTTTAAAAATAATTTTTATAGCATTTTACTGGCAATTTGCTGTGAAGCAGTTTTACTTACAAGTCGGTAACATTATATTACACACGTTGGCATAGCCAGGATTTTTATTGCACGACGCTATGCTAGCACGGTATATGCCGTCGTTGAGTGTCTGTCTGTATGTCACACTCCGGTATAGTATCAAAATGGCTAAACGTAAGATCACGCAAATAATGCTTAATGATAGCCCAGGGATTCTAGTATACTGGTTTGCCAAGTGACGGTTTAGCATTGGGATTACAAATTGTCCCTTGAATGGGTGTGGTCACAGTCACGTGACATTATTACATTTTCGGAAATAAGCGATAATATCTCCGAAACGATGCAACATGGAGACATAGTTACAATGACAGACAAAGAGGAAATCATAGATGGGCTATCGAATGGCATGATTGCCAATGACCTTGAGTGAGTATGAAGGTCACTTTTGTTGTCTAAAACCCTTGTAATACCTATAACTCATGAATAAAGCGCAATTTAACTGCGATATGTTTACACATAATGACATAAATTAGAAAGCGCATGTGTCTTGTGATTTAAGCTGCGTTGTCAAAAATTTTGATTGACTGTGGATAACATGATGGCTTCCAGCTAAGTACAAATACTGACAAAAATGAGAGAACTAGAATGCTGAATAAACTTGCGTCTATTAGCTTAATGGGCATACATATTTTATCCTTAATATTTTTTTCTGGAGGACTGGATTGGGGGAGGACCCCCTGGCTACGCCCATGAGTACAGATATCCCTCGTATTCAAAAACTGCAAATGTATCATTTACTGCACTTGCTGTTTGATAAGGAAAATATCAGTAGTGCCATTCATGTAATGCTGCTGAGTATTTACATTGTACATATATTACATGCATACAATTATTTGTTGTGCAGCCCGTATATTATTGGAGTGATGAACCAGTCGGGCGGGTCAACAACTGACCTACAGCTGCATCACAACTTCCGCTGGGTGCTCTGCGCCAGTCACATGGAGCCAGTCCAGGGATTTCTCCTGCGCTACCTGCGTCGACGTCTTCTCGATGCCGAAGTTCGCGGCAATGCTCAGTTGACAGAAATGAACGATATTGTCCAGTGGCTGCCGCAAGTTTGGCAACTTATTAACCGTCTTCTAGAAACACATGGTGGCTCGGACGTCACTATCGGTTAGCTACTTCTGTGCTGTGTTTGGCATAAATATAATAATATTTTTTGTTATTCCTGTGAAATCACTGTATTAGATATAATACAGGATTGTGCACATAGAACTGGACTAAACTGGCCATTTTGAGACAGAAACGTACTGTTGCTGAGCTCTTGTCTACAACTTCACTAACTGCTGACCGTTCGAAAGTTGTTGAGTAGGCAGTAGGCCTAAATTTGTTCAAGATTATTATTCAAGATTGCAGCACACCTTATACACTACTGTGCAAATATGTGGCACCCTTATGACTAACAGTGACAAGTTTTGTGCCACCCTATATTTTATTAAGATGCTTGGTAAAAAGAACTTAGTTAAACACATTTTTTTTCTGATACGCTGTTTTTGTTAACGTGTTATGCATGCTTGGTGGTTAGATCAGTGTAGTGGTATCCATTGCGTTCAGAAACTCAGACAGGTGACAATTTGCAATTATGTGATCCACATTGGTGTATAGCCAGCTAGTCAGTCAACTCAACATCACCCGAATAGCAGAAAAAATAGCAATGCCACAGAATGTACTGGTCATTTTATCTGGGCTCTCACAGAATAAACTGCCATGTGACAGATCAGCTCACCGATATCAGTCAGACTTGTGGCTTAGAATCATAAAACAGCTATGTGTGTAAGGTGTGATCATAATGTTGTTTGGTAGGACCAAGGCTGTTCATGTCATGTCCTATGAAGTCACAAGACGTGCCAACATGGTTCACAGATCTCTGGAACCATTCCATCGTTCCATACATTCTCAACGCAGTCCGTGAAGGAATTCAGGTGAACTGTGGTAATTTGTAATCACTCTGGCTACTGGCATCAGATAACCGACATACATGGAGTGGCACTAGCATCCAATGCATCGGGTGCATTAAGAAAGAACGTTGCCAGTAGTGTGATTGTTACTGTTTGACATCAGTTGTTTGAATTCCATTTAGTGTTTTTATAATGAAGCTTCCTCTTCCTTATTCCACCGTCGCACTCGTGCCTCCTATGTCTACAATGTATGTCTGGCGTGGTATAACGTAGTGTTAACCCACAGATCCACTCAAGCGTGAAATTCGTAGGCCTACCGCTGGCGACTCGTGCGACGGTGGAATAAGTGTGTTATACAACTGTCTATCGTGGTATAAATTCGTTAACACTCACTTATACCACTCGAGACAGTTGTATAACATACAATTTTAAAATGTAATTGATAACAGAAGGGCGCATGGCTTCACTTATCTCCAAAGGTTGTTTGCAGGACCCAGCCCAATATCAAGTCCAGAAAAGAATGCCCATTAAGAGCTTTGTTATATGCGTCTAATTTACCAGACTCACTGCTGGTTGGCACTGAATCATATTGCTGGCATATGCTAGGTGTGCAGCAGGATAGCACTGGCAAGGCTCGGTATTTCAGAACTAATACTCATCCTTGTTAAAAAAAATTCAAATATCATAGTTCATTCATCCGTTCACTGAATATGAATATAAATTTATTTTTTTTGGAAAACAGTTTTTATTTCGACTTCTCGAATTACTGAGAACTTGCACAGTTGGCTCCAAAATGCACAAGTCACTATAGAACACTTAATAGGAAATCATACCTTTCCAAACACAACCGTCAGTGTGCTGCTTTGATGTCCGGAAGTGCCCAAAAGCAAGTTTTCATATTTTTTTGACTTTTGCCACGTTTGTTAGCTGTTTCTCACATTTATGACTTTAGATTTTTAGCCTTTACTCAAGTTTGAGAACACTGGATAGTGGAAGAGTTAAAGAGCTGTATGTAATGTTGTACAGGCATCTGCTAAACGTGCAGCGTGGGAAGATCCTGTGGAATGGATCATTTCAACTTGTCCTTGGAAAGACTGCTCATTTGACAGTTGTGCACTTCAGCGATTAAGACCGGAGCATGTCGGGTGTGACAGCACAGCTGCAATCACATCACTGGGCAACACGTTTATGCAGTCTGGTTCTGTGGAGCCTTCAGACCCACTGGTAAATTCACAGATTAACATTTGTAAAAGGAACTGTATGAAGATTTTTGTAAGGCCCATAAATTGCTTCTCATATATTTATTCTAAGATAATCCAGCGTCTCCTGGACGTTGCTAGTAGTGTGAAACTTAACTTAGCAACTTAGCATAACTGAACATTTGGCTCGTTTATTTTCCCTCTAATATTTGAAGTAGTAGTTGACAAAAGTTTTGACAAGTGTTCAGTTCATAGTTTGTCACCACAATGGGATGCTTTTGTAGCTAGTGTGTAACTCACAGCGGAGGGTACGTAAGTAAGTAAGTAAGGAAGCGTATAGCAGTTTGTGCTACAAGCACCTCACCGCTACGGGAACTCACGTGCCATATGGGATCACACAGTGTTACCTGCCACCCGGCAGAGGTGACATTCCCGCCTTTTACGTGCTTGTCAGCCATGAGTAAAATGTGGATGTGGGGATCTGCGGATGTACCGATCAGCTGAAAGGAAAATTGCCTAAATCTGACCCTAACCCAGTAAAACCGAATAAGTTACCCCATAAGCCATACTGCCGTAAGTGCATATTTTGCGGTGGGCGGCTTTCATCGCAATACAACCGAATAACTGCCACTTGTCTAGTTTTATGTTAGTATCTGTGTGTTCCCAATGAATGGATGCTTTTGTCGTGTTGGTTTTAGTTTCCTCATTACTAGCCAAGACAGTGGCTGGGAAGAGTGTCTCTAAAGTGACCGGTTTTGCATCGATCAGGATGTAAAACCTTAACTTAGTCTAATCAACATGTTACTAATACAGCTGCACTGCAAACGTTATTCAAGTTTGATGCACGTGATTAACACGCTAAGCGGGTTGATGAATTTATTTGATGTTGCAGCTCGGAATGCTGCTGAGGTTGAAAGAAGCAACTGGTTGTTCAAGCCCTTCAATTGCTAGTCCTAACAGCGACAAGTCAACATCCGACAGACTTCAATTTGACGTTACTGCCAGTTAACGCTCTTATAATTACATGACTCCACTGTTGTGCCAAGTGCTTTATTTTTTAGGTTTTTTATTAATTACCACCTCCCTCCCTCCATCCCGGTACGCCTTCTGAGCAGTTAAGAGTCGAGTACCTGTCGCGTACTGAGCATAACATAGCACAATATTTATTATCGACCGTGTAGCAGGGGAGATACGTTTGGTAGCATCCATGTGTGTGTCCGTTTGTCTGTGGGCGCTCTCCTGCTTGACCTTGATTTTTGACTAGCCTGGAATTGTAGGTCAAGGTCAGTGAAAAATTGTTTGTTTACACTCTCCTGTTTGAACCAGTGGTGCGGAGCAGGTCGATATTAGGAATTGCGAATGACCATTAGCAGTCCATTGGAATTGTCTGTTTGTCAGTAATCAGGGGTCGTTCAACGTGTCGAGTGTAAGCGGTCGATCAGCTTTATTTTCATATGCAATGTATGGCATTGCAGCTGGATATTGTGTTCCAAGTAATAAGTGCATTTATAAACTGTACAGTTCTAATTTGTGCCTCAGGCTTCAAACATTATACACGTTGTACACTGCACTGTATATACTGTATGCTTAGAGCATCATCATTGCTGTTAATGTCTTTAATCAATACGGTTTTGTAATTCTTACCAAAATCTCCTAACTATACCACTAATTTCTGTTTGACCAACTTTCTTTCTGAAGTAGCCCTAGTAATATGCCTGGGCAGGGGGCCAAAAATCGGAAACCCGTGCGAGTAATCGTAGAACATTTTACAGCAGAATGCCCTTCATGCTGTTAAATCTGTGAAATGGTACACTGAAACTGAAAAATCAAAACATCAAGAACAACCACAGAAAATAATAGCACACTGATGTAAAGCGTCAGAAAGTGAAGGCAACAGGTTAACGGGCAGAGGTGATACAGTTTGGTCTAATGATGTGTGTTGAGATATAAATGCAGCTAAGATAAGTTGGTTAAGCAAAAACAGATAGATAGATTCTCCTATGCTAGGACCCAAGTTTGATCTGATATTTAAAAAAACTAGGCTACTATTCTAGATTAGGTTAAGTGATCTGATTAGTCACTGTTGTTGTGTACATGTAGTTACCTAAATTCGCTAACTTGTGACATTAACAAGTTACTGCTGCATTAGCACCACTGATGTTCAATGAGGAATACATTACACCGACTTTTTGCTTCAACTCTTATTTGCCAGTTATTTTTGTATGCTGAACTGGTGAAATTTCTCTGTACAAGCGTATCATTCGAAATGAGGTGGCCTTAGTACAGAGTGTAGTGTCTATTTTGTTACTACATGGACAGTACTGTATAGATTTGTTACTGTCACTGTTCCTATTTTAATGCTGTTGTTATGATGTGACTTAAGTGTTCTTATGATGGATGAGACATTTTATAGCAACAGTGCTGTCATTGTTTAGTAATATGAAAGTGCACAATGTAACGGATTCACAATAAGCCCGTTTTCGTCGCCTACCAGAACCTAACAGGGTGTGGCTGTTAGTTGTTTATTATTCACGCTAGACCAGTCAGCTTTCGGTATATTAATCACGTGACTGTTATGTATACATATCAAACACCTACCTGGTAGGTTCTGGTAGGCGACGAAAAACAGGCCTACGTGGCACTAGCATGTAACTCGCACCAATGTGCATGTCATAGCTACTTAAAACCATGACACAATTCTAGGAATTCAACTTCTTTGCGCCAGTGAAAAAGTATAATTTAATACCCATTGGGTTTCTAAGCAGGATTACACATTTATTCATGTTAACAACACCGACGAAAGCACGGTGTTTTATTCGACTGAATCTAACGCCACACCAGTCATTCATGCAGTAATGCTACAGTGATATCCTAGTAGCGTCTGCCGCCAGTGAGTGAAGTGTCTATTGAGCCTTGGCCTGAATGCGGCGGTCTCTCTCCTCGGCAATGCTCAACCGCACACCCTTGCCCCGTGGCAGTGACACCCACGGCTTGTTGCCTTTGCCGATGATGAACACATTGTTCAACCTACATTCACACAACAGAAACAATATCCACTTCAACGATACGGAGAAGATATCAGCAACTAGAAATGCATCGCAAAAATCGAATGTACGCTCCCCCTGGCATATCAGTACACAGCAACGTGTCAAATAGCTGAATTTAATTTTGTTATATACACTATACAGCCTTGAATGGACTACTGGTACAGGTTGTACTACCTGGCAGATTTTATTAAACATTTTGCCTTTACTGGTGTCACATTGGCAGTTTCACGAATTTGCTCGTTTTAATGTTGTAATTCAAGGTTATTGGATGGAACAAATTCAATGTTAATCTTCTTAAAGCAGAATTATAATAATAATAATAATAATAATAGTAAACATATTTATATAGCGGCATGAGGTTACGACTTCAATCTATTTTGGAATGCTAGTGTGCTGAACAAAGCTTGTATTGGCCAATATTATCCAATTTTGCCAGAAAATTTGCAATGGCAACGACCCTTGTGTGAGATTACTCGTCTCGAAGCTGGAACACTAAAAATAAAGAGAAAAACAGAAGCACAACATAAAAGTCACATAATACCACATGGCAAAAATGGACACTGGAGTGAAGTTACATTTTAAAAGAATTCGTCTAACATATCCGCAAATCTTCAGGCCCGTCATGCCTGTAAACGAGACAAAATTACAGGCAAAGAACCAAACTGTCTGCCAAGCAGCATATACCAATAGCATCTCAGTAATTGCTGGGAAGAGACTCTGATTTGACTAATCATGGGAGTAAACTTCAGACGCTGGCATGCTAAAATGTGCGAAAGACCACTGGGATTCCAGAAGTTGCCAAATATTTCATAAGGCATTGCAGCAACAGGTTTCTGGTGTGCTGGAATCTTTACTGGCAATGATGACTTCCGAACAAATATACTGTGTGAGAGTCATTTGCTCCAGGCACGTCCGTATGTGTTGAGCATAGTCAGGGTTCCCACTCTTTTGGAAGAAAAAAATACTGGAGTTTTCCAGTCCAACTGTAGAATTTTCCAGGTGCTTTCGTTCATAGTTCGTAGGTAAAATATATAAAATACGAGACAGTCATCATTGACATTCACCATTCATTCCTATGTAACACGAATTAACTTGTACGCAATACAGCTGTTATAGTGTCAAAAACAGGGTAAATAGACTTATCATACCAAAAATTCCAGGTCTAACATAAAATTCCGGGAGTTTTCCAGGTGAGTGGGAACCCTGATAGTGTGAGTGACAGAATCACTGCTTTCAGTCAGTTCAACAACAGCAGACATACTGTATGTATATCTGTGCATCTGTATCTGCATGTAGTGTGAATGGCCGTTTGCAGTTAAAAAATTTTAAAAATCGTGTAGCATATGGCTAAGTAGACTGGAATCCTTTCACTTGCAGAATCCCAGAGGCTAATAATCATTTCTTTCATCACTGATCTGTACATCTACTCACCGTGTAGCAAACTGGTGTCCGAGACTGTCCTTGACATGGACGATGTCGAATCCTCCGTGATGACGCTCGCGGTGCGTGACGAGACCAACACGACCCAAGTTGTGACCGCCGGTCACCATGCACACGTTACCTGTTGATACAACAACACCTGTCTCTTTCCAGAGCAATCCAGGTAAGCCGGCAGTGGGCAGGTAAAATCATTCTCGATTTTATTGAGACAAAATCATGTTAGGGTAGAATGCAGATAACCATGCCATACCTCATTGCACAACTTTTTGACAGGACAGACGCTATTCTTAGGTCCTCCAAATAATACAGCAAATTTGCACGTGATAAACAGACCACAATGCCCACCTAACGAAGTCTTGTTGACTGACAGAACCACAATTAAATAAAAGAATATTTGTCCCAGGCAATTACTGCAGAAACTGGCCAAAGAACTCACTTCAACTAGAATCACCTCTAGGCTGGATTGCACAGCCCACCGCCGCCGGGGGTTATGGGTAGGCTGGGGGGTATGCATTTTTGTCAGCAGGCGCAGGCCGTGTTTGAAAGTGACTGAGTTGTTACGAAGTCCTTTAAATGGGCAAAATGTCCCGGACAGATACCCGAGCCCGTCCCAAAAAGTGTCTGTCCGGCCCGTCAGACAGACAGGGACCATCGGGTGGTCATCAACATGGCTGGATCTCATGCCCAGCATACCCAGCTCAAGTTTTCAAGTGAGTTTGAGCAGTTTTGATCCTTTTAAATTCACTTTTTGGGCCCAGACGGAAAAAAACGAACAGACACACACACACACAAGGCAAAACCTATATATCCTCACTACGTGGGCTGTAAAAATCCTCATCTGATATAATATCTCTGATCAAATTCCTAACATGCTGTACTTCAATAATATGCTGAGAAAAAGCTACAATTTGTCGCACTTTCTGTTTATTTTATGAACCCAGCAGTTAATTCAGACAGTGTTTAATTACTGCTAGTCAAAAACGATTACTAGACATATAATAGCGCCACCATTATTTTAATGGTTGATTTGCAAGTGAACGTGGTTAGCCAGCTCCTTCCAGCAGTTTTCTTACTCTTACTTCCTGTAATAGTGAGAGACCAGTGGAGCAAGTTCACTAAATGTTTACTACAACAGAACAGATGAAATGGACCTAAAATACAAATGTCAAAAACGTATGCGTAAAATGCCACAATTTTTTGGCAGGTGCAAATCAAGAACTGTGAAATTAAGTTGACAATATTCTACAAGAAATCGAATTCCAAATATCAGGACACTAAAAATAAGATGCCGAACGGTTCTTAAGTCAATGAAGATATTACAACTGCCTTTCAGTAATGACATAGAGAGTGTAAAAGAGTGTTAGCAAACAATGACATTTACCTGAGTCAAATTTGACGAATTCTTCAATTTTGCCCGTAGCAATGTTTATTCGGACGGTGTCGTTGACTTTGATCAACGGATCTGGATAACGGATTGTGCGGCCGTCACTAGTCACAATGCTCGGTACACCTTTCAGTCCAACGAGTACCTTCTTCACTTTACACAGTTTGTACTGAACACAACATACACACAGCCGCTGTTGTTACGATTTCCAAATTTTTGTTTACGTTTTGCTTCGGCAGGTTTTGGGGCAAAAACTGCAGTTTCGGATTCGATTGTTCAGAATAGCCCAGGAAATGACGTAGGTTTACGGTTCAGATACCGAAACAACACTAGACACAGCACCTTGAAATCAGCCGCAAATACCTCACGACACCACCACCATCACCGTTACTACACTGGTTTAAAAGCTACCAGATTTGTCTATCTCGCCTATTGCATTGAAAGAATCACGTCGTCATGGCATGGTTTTCATCACTCAAACTCCGTTCCTGAAAAAAACTCAAAGCTTACATTCGTAATGTAATGCCATCTCTATTTCAACAGCCATTTTCTACCCAAATGTGGGCAAGTTACTCTCCCCAGTTTGTCCTGCACTTCTTACGAGTGTATTTTTGACACAGATTCTCGTCACCTGACTAACAGCGTCAAAGTACTGAAGGAAACTGAAGGGAAAATTGTCGACTGCCATCAACCCTTCTTCAACCACCGACAAACCCGAGGCTAACTGTTAACAACAGTTGCCATGGACAGACACCAGCCAAAGTCAAAAGTACTACCCGCTACCACCGCCATATATTTTGAGACAACATTGACGATGCTTTGCATGTTGCAAAATTGTGATCACAACCACCAAGAAATAACTAGTATTCACTGCCAGAGAGCATAAACAAGTCTACAGCCACATGCAGTGGAAAACGTTAATATCTATCGTGAAAATTAATACATTGTTGAAAGTCATCAAGCTAGTGCCACCATTGCACCATCTGTCAAATGGTAGCAGATAAATGTTATGTTATGTAGTAAAAAATAGTTGACAATAACTGATCTGCATTTACAATTATATATCTTTTCCGTGATTATGAAATGACAAAAGTGTGTTTACTTTATTCTTCAGCCTTGTTCGCAAAAATTTAATTTACAGATCTGTTTTGTGTCGAAACTGTTGAACTCAACACCTTTTATGACAAAAAACAATATATAAAAACTCTGCATTGTACGATTAAATTAAATAAATAATGTTGACAATGCTTTTTCCCACCATCTTGTGCTAGGAAGGCAATACACTGGTCTCAATAAAGTATACCACCCAACCACCGATAATTTTAACAATAATTGTCCCATTTTAATAATTTTGGCATACATATTAGTGAGTGAATATGCCACTGAATGGTGGTTTATATTTCCCACCTCAATGTTTGGTGTTCTTACCTTGTAAAACTGTAAAAACCTAAAAATCATGAATTTATTCTCAAATTGCACATATCTCAATGCTAGGAAAACTGTAATTAACAGCAAAATTTTATTATGCTTTATAGCCTTATTATACTTATTTATCATGCAATTTCTGGCTTAGAATGAACAGGAATAAGTTTTATTCTGTCAATGAGCTGAAGTAGTGACTTGTTAATGTCTGGCAGTCTGCAGCAGAACGCTATTGATGCAGCTATCAACAAGTGGCCAAGGCGACTGACAGTGTGCGTGCATGCAGATGGACAACATTTTGAACACTTATTGTGAGCTTCTCATAAGACAAAAAATAATCGTAAACAACTAAAGTGTAAATAACTTGGTTTATCTTCAAAAAGATTTTCCTTTACTACTGAATATGTGATTTTCAAGTTCCTTAGGTATGTACATTAAACAGGCGAGGTGGGAAAATAAACCACCTTTCAGTGGCATATTCTCTCAGAAATATTGTTCCAAAAGTTACTGGAACCGGACAACAACTGTTAAAATTATTGTTGGGTGGTATACTTTTTTGAGACACAGTGTATATCAAACATCACGGCATATAAGGTTGTAACATAGCAAACCTTTGCCTCCTCAGGCGTTATACGATGTACTGCAAAGCGCCCTTTCACGTCATAGATCAGCCTAAAGTTCTCACCAGTTCTGTCGATTGTGATCACATCTACAGCAATAAATACAAGAGGGCCTAGCATAGCGCGAGATGACCCCTCTCCTCTCCCCGACATGCACTGTGACCACAATGTGCCCGCATGCAATTTGACTCGCAGTGCATGCGGGCGCATTGTGGGCTGCGGCCACAATGTGCGGTAAATTTGGATTGGAATTAGCTATAATGTGCCAATGCACTTCCGTCACAGACAGACGGACAATGACATCGTAGCATAAGCGCGAGATGTATATATTACATCTCGTGCTAAAAATGTAATCTGACAACATGCACAAGTGTTCTATAGCCAGACAGAGAAATCCAGTGTAACAGCCGCATCGACAAATTAACGTGATCACTAATGCGACAACATTATTAACTGTAATTTGTCTAAAACCATCGCAGAAATCAAAAGATACGGAGCACCAAGAAAATGTCTGGCAGCTATAATAGTGCCACATGCAAAATAACAAGAGGTAAACTTCTACCATACTCGTTACCGTGTGCGGGGCCCAGAGCTGATCCCGGTGTACAGGCAAAGTAAGCATGACAGATAGTGTGGGAACCCCTTTACTTGTGTCAGAATCACTGTTTGCATTTTATGCACACATAAATAATCACTGCTGTGTAATGTTTCCATTCTATATCCTACTGTAATGTTTAGTTACAAATTAAAATTAAAAAGTCATAAGTAAGGAGCAGATAAAGAAATACATACCCATGAAGCCAGCAGGATACGTCTTATCTGTGCGTACTTTGCCGTCAACTTTCACCAATCTCTGGTTGACAATCTTCTTCACTTCATCGTACGTGAGAGCGTACTTCAGACGGTTACGCAGGAACACAGCAAGAGGCAGGCACTCACGAAGCCTGTGAGGACCACAGCTTGGACGAGGTGCCTGGAGTTTCACACAGCATTAGTGGGAAGTTTAATCTTCATTCTATTCAGTAAATAATAAAAATACAGCTAATTTTGAGCAAAAAACAAGTAACCACAAACGCCACTTACAAAGACCCCTCCAAGCTTGTCCAACATCCAATGCTTGGGTGCATTGATTCGCTTTAAATGCTTCTTTGGACCTCGACCCTACAACAGCATCTATCACTTGTACATCATTTGTGATAACAAATATATATATATATTACTTTGTTGCATCAGCAACACCAGTGCAATGCAGACTGTACTGTAAGGTTAGCGTTAATTTAGTATTATAAAAGGAATTACTAGGGTTAGGGCATGGGGAGGGGCTGTGCTCCCTCCTCAGGGTAAACATTAAATTGAAAGGCTACCAGTGTACTCGTCACAAGTGAACACACAACAAAGCCATCAGCTGTCCGACATGTAGCGCCCAGTTAAAACAGTGCTTAACACAGGTGGCATAATTACTACAAACGAGCAGACGACATGAGGGAGTGCTGAAAATTAATCACAAAAAGAAAAAAAATGATGGGCTGGAAATGACGATAAAACTGTTAGGAAAATATCTGGTCTGGAAAAAACGAAATGAATAGTGATGGACCATATGTACCGGTATGCAGTCAATATTCCAAACTTAGGCCTGAGGTAGCTAAACATTCAGCCGCTAACGATACTCATACCGTACACGCGGCTGAACGGTGAACGACCTTAACTCTCAGCGAAATTATGTGGATCAAAAACTCTATAAAACACGTAAATAATATCTTATCAAACAGTCACCGTAGTGTATCATAAATAGTACTACCAATATCGAAACAAAATGCGCAG
>Ga0209782_1000338_pt1 | contig 19393 bp, 7 predicted proteins | sample WorMetmaBAHAMAS1_FD_187390 | JGI IMG/M metagenome (GOLD analysis project Ga0209782, IMG submission 187390) | Marine gutless worms symbiont microbial communities from Max Planck institute for Marine Microbiology, Germany - Inanidrilus... | ecosystem: Host-associated > Annelida > Digestive system >...
AAATCATCCTAAACGGACGATTTAATTGACGAACTGCCGGCGGAAAAACGACATCTGAGTAAATTGATCATTATCTGCTGGATTTAATGCCGGATTAAATTAATGGAAGATTAATTTTCTGTGGAAAAATCGGACCTAAGTACATACGCCAAACAGTACCGGCCCAGCTATTCATTGTATGAGTAGTGACGATAGTGACTGATACCAGCATCAGCATCGTGATTCCTCGCACCACTTTTTGCACGTCGATGTTTCTTCTTCACTGCCGGTGTCTCAGATGATTTCACTGGCACAGGAACCACCGGAGACACTAACATTGGAACAACACATTAGTATGTTAGTGTACGTGATGTATTTCTTTATCACAAAGATCAAATTCAGGAAAACTATTATAGTTACAACTGACTGATTGACTGACTTAAGATTTAACGTTCCACTCGACATTAAATAGGTCATATCAAGATGGTCTTCCCAGCCAATCTCTTGGCTAGCACTAAAAAAATTAAAATTAATGCTGGGAGAAAAGACTAATAATATAATAAACCTAGACTAACACAAAACTAAACATATAGACACTAAATTAACGAAATACAAATCATCAAACACAAAAATACAATTAAAAAATGAACCAAGACAAATTATAACCCAGGTTTAGTCGCCTTCTACGACATCCATATGACAGTAATGAATAATCTCAACAGTCAGTATCACAGTAAAAATATGTGATGTAATTTGCAAGCCCTCATAAAGATAATGGTAAAGAATCTCCCATAGTCCTTCAAAGGCGACATTAGTCATAAATCCAGCAATAAACTGCCATTATTTTCTGCCAGGAACTGCTTCAGAGGGTCACAATTATTGGCCGGTACTGATTTATACTGACTGATGAACAGAGACATGCGGTAACCATGTGACAGCAGATCGGGTTAAAACATACATACATATAAATTTATATGGTGCCAAAATCGTGAAAACGAATCTGAGGCGCTAAACAAATGTGAGGTGGTAACTGGTGATCTTCAGTCTGATAAATAGTCTCGCTAGTCGAATGTCAAACATACTCCACCGCTATGCCACACCTAGACATTGTAAACCATAGAGATAACTGGGAACCAATAAATAATGTGAATGCTACGCAGTAACGTCTTCACCCGTGAGCTGGCCTGTGGGCAGAAACATTGCATGAGAAAATGAGGACAGGACAACATCGCACTAGCTAGTTGACAGCTGGCAACAACATGTTTTCATAGATGTTCATAAACAGAGCTATTTATACCTCCAACTTGCAGTAACGGCAAAAAAGTTGGATCACCATTCTCTGGAATGGATATACCTGCAAATTCACATAAGTTTAAGTCATAGCTGCCACTAACACGCAACAACAAAGATGCTTTTTAAACTAAAAAACCAGAAAGATTGCAGAAATTACAGTGACATGTTTCACAGCTACAAAATCATTGTACTTCCTAGAAACAAAAAGAACATGCAACTTTTTTGATGGTTACCACCAATCACCTTGAAGATCCAGGTAGAGAAACTGGTCCAGTACACCAGAGTACACGCCTTCTGAAGAAAATAATCTCTGACCTAGATATATGGCATCCTGGTTCAACAACACTATGTAGGTCAAATTCAAAGGTCAATATTAAAGATCAAAGTTTACGATGTTGCAAATGTGGTCCATGCAACATTAAATGAGGGCTTTCCAGTTTTTAGTGCGAGATGTAATATATACATCTCGTGCTTATGCTACGATGTCAGTGTCCGTCTGTCTGTCATGGAAGTGCATTGGCGCATTATAGCTAATTTAGGTTTCAAATTCCGATCCCACTTTACCGCACATTGCGGCCGCCGTGCTGCAAGCCGCCGTGCTGCTTGCCATGCTGCTTGCGAGCAGATCATCTCGCGCCATGCTAGCCAGTGCTAGGTCTCTTGTCTATATTTACCTGCGTTAGCCAGCTGTCACCTTGGAAACTTTTGGAAATATATTTCTACAGGCCAGATGTCGTTACTGATGTTCAACCAATAATTTCAAAGCACTGAATGCAGTAAACGTTTCCAGACAAAAGCGAAGCACATAAAACTGCAAATAATCGAGACTACAAACAGTGCACAAATGCAAAAAAACACAGAACTAATCCAAACCTCAAAGTAAGAACCTGGCAAAACTACTCACCATTCAAGGCCGGCGTTGATGATAATGACTTAGAAATTTCACAACCCTGTGGTCTACCACCAGGCAACTTGACAGTTGTCCGAATGAGAACAATTTCTTTGCTGTGCACGTCATCCATGTAGTCCTGGAAAAACACACAAAAATAAATGCAAATGTTGCAGAATCAAAACAGGCTGCATCTCACTTGAATTACAATGAATCACTATTTTTATCTCTCAATAAGACCGAAAATCCCATCTGACTTTTGACTAAAACCAGATTTTTTGCAGAAATCAAATTTTGAGATGGAAGTTTAGTCTTAGATCTTAATTTTCACAACAGACCTTAGTCATACAGGCAGCCATCACTAAACACTTAAGAGTTAAGACTACGTTACTAAATTACTCAACATTTTGCTTAAAGCACAAAACCATGTAAACAAATATCTGATCACCAGAGACACTGTAACTGTTGGCATGATTAATGACCGCCACAAACCAAAAGAACCTAATATTTAAGACGACAGCATGCGAAAATGCATTTGCCATTGAGATCACACATTTGGTCTGAAACTAAACCAATGTGGTCTAAAACCAGATTTAAGTCATTCAGATAAAAGTTTAGTCTTTAAGGTCGGGTTGCACCATCCATACTTAAGTAGTCCTTAAATTTCTATTAAAATGCATGGAGATTTAAGGGCTACTTAAGTTAAGTATGGATGGTGCAACCCGATCTAAGACTAGTCTATAACAATGGTATTAGTGAAAAACGAAAGTAAATAGCTGAGCACTGGCTGACTTGTATAATAATATGCCACTACAACCATTGTATCCATGTTAACAGCCCTTTTCCACATTACAATGTCAGCCTGAGTCAGCCAGCTTCTTTTCTTCTTTCACTTGTTCCATAATTAAAACATTTAGGATCAGCAGTCCAAACTTTCGTCACCCAACCAACATGTTAAGGAACTAAGGGAAATGCAAGCACTGATCACAACCAGTGAACAAGAGGGCCTAGCAATGGCTAGCATAGCGCGAGATGTTGATTAGATTACTTATCCCCGCAACCACAATGTGCGGTAAATTTGGATCGGAATTTGAAACCTAAATTAGCTATAATGCGCAGCGCCAATGCACTTCCGTCACAAAGAGACGAACACTGACATCGTAACATAAGCGCGAGATGTATATATTACATCTCGCGCTAAAAACCAAGAAAGAAAGACGAGAGCCTGATCCCAACCAGTGGCATAGTTTCTATATTAACCACAGGACTCCTAACGGACTCAGCAATGGTTCAGTTATGCAGGCTCTCTGATGCGAGCATTCCAGCTTATAATATGCAAAGTTGAATCAACAAAACAGATTGATAGCACAACACTTACATTGTAGTTGGGGTAATAAATAAGATGACCATCGTCCATCAGTGTCACATATTTCTTCTTCCATTCTTTGCTTAGTGGCTTTCCACTTTTCTTGTACAAAAAGCCCTGGGCACAAATTGCATACAAGATTGATTCTGTAAAAGTGCCACCAGTAATAAATACAGATGAATACCGCAAACAAACAGAAATGGTAAATAATTGCACAGTGAAGTGCAAAGTACAAAACATAGTCGCTGTCATCGATATTGACATGTAGTCAGCTACAATATATATTACAAAACAGTAAACTGGTCAGAACAAAGGCAGACATACTGCACTGATTCGCAAAAAAAAACAAAGCATGAGATTTATTTGACGGAATGAAACACAAAGCGTTTTTAAATAAAGACAGACAAGTGAGAGTAAGTGTCAAATGTGAAAACTGAAAATAGCAACGTAACATTGCTTTTAATTAAGTGATTGACAAAAATGCCATTAGTTAAAAGCACGAGTATAACGGACCTGTTTCACAGGTATTTGACGATTCTGACTCGACTTTGTATCATCTGATCGATTCTTCTTATCATCATCATGCTTTCTCTGCAGCCACAAAAAAACAACTAAAAACCGTCAGCATGCCTATATATACCCCAACCCCCTTTACCAACCGGAGCCAAATTTGGTGCGTGATACCCACTGCATACACTTATATGTTAAATTTAACCTGAAGTGGTTTATTGTTTTTCCCCTATGGGGCAAAAACTGTCAAAATATCTAAATTTTCACATTTTAAAAGGGTGCTTTTGTGTCATCCACTTTACTAATCTTTGGTGTGATGCAGTAGACCCTTACTACTGCATCACATGAAAAAAATTTTCCTCAATCCAGTTAATTTGCCAGCTTCCAGTAGCAGAAAACCACAGCTGGGACAAATTTCAATATCTGAAGAGCTCCCGGTTCCTGTACCTACCCCATCTACTGATAAGAGCCAAATATCGTATACCAGAGTAGACCCATAATCTGCACTTACATGCCAAATTTCATCTTGATCGGTTTATTCTGTTGTCATCAAGCAGTAAAAAACCTCAAATTTTTTTGGGACTTCAGCATTTCTGATGTCACCAACTGGTAACATACCAATAAGTTAAACATGCATGCCAAACTACAAACCCTCCACTATCCAACGGTATCAAAGTTATTTCTATATTCCAATGCCTTCAGGGCAAAGTAGTATGTAACACAAATGTCTAGCTATTCAGAATATTCCACAGACATGTTTCATACACATTGCAAAGACTATCAAAAAAAGGTCACCAGGTACTAGTTCAGTAAACAGAAATAAGTGGTAAAACATACGCTGAAGAAGTTGGGTCGTCGATTTTTTCTCATTAGGTTTGGTGTGCCATTAAACAACACATTGTGATCTGTTGACGGAGTTAAGTGATCCTAAAACAATTATTACTGGCAAGTTACGGGTGTAAGTAATGTGAAAAACAAACTGTACAGTTTCATACATGCTACTCAACTAAAGATGAGCACGAGCCAGGCCCGACGCAGCCCGAGGGCCAGTCCGCGGCTTTCCGCTGACCGGGCCGCCATCTTGCGGCCTGCATTTTTGAAAAATTCTCGCAACAAAAAACAAAGAGTTTCGCCATGATTACAATTACTGTGGTCGGCAGCACTGCGTCTATCAATTATTACCATAATACAATATTCGATTACTCGCTACATGGAACCCGCCCATCACCACTCAACAGTACTGCACATCACTTCCGCCTGCAGCAAGTGACGTCAGTAGACGTCATATTTGTTTACGTTTTAATAATGGCCGGGCCAGGCCAGACCGGGCCGAAGTTAGCTCCGGGCCAGGCTGGGCCACAAAATGGCCTGGAAATTGCGGGCTGGGCCGAAAATTTTCGGTTCGGCCCGTGCACATCTCTATACTCAACAGTATTGAATTGAGCAAGGTTTAACGTCCCACCAAACACATTATTGGTCATATCGGGGACGGGTTTTACATGTCAAAAGACTCAACAGTAACATTATGGATTGAGTGTGATGGCGTTGTACTTGTGTTGTTCATACTACAAGTTTGACTCACTCCCGAGCATTTACCTAACGGCAAATATTTGTTTGCCAGTGGCATTGCAGTGAACATATTAGAAAAAGTTTTACTGCAGCACCATAAAAATCTATTAAATGGTCATGGGAAAATAAAGTGTAAGAAAGACAGTACACAACACAGAATGTAGTCTTAGTGGATAAAACCCCGATAAGGAAAATGACAGAATTTGCAGTATTGGCAGTCCAAAGAGTAATCAATGACAAACTGGCAAAACTGCAGAGACTGACACAAACAATAAAATAGAAAGATAAGAGAATAAAATACAAGAAAAACTGCAGTATGGTATCAATAAAATTGCACAGTTCATCATAACCATTTGATGGACAAATAGAAAGCCTTCACTTGATGCTGCACCAACTATTTGAGTAATACTTTTCCTCTTGGTACTCTGTCAAGGTCTACAGAATGCCGAATATATAGTCAAAGGTCATGTAATTAAAAAAAATTATTGTCTCCCCATGAACTTGACTAAATGCTTTACCTGGTCCATTACACTTAGCCGTGAAATATTAAAACATTTGCCAGTAGTATTAATTATGTTTAATCTGAATGATTATGCATAATGTGTTGGTGTTATTACTTCTGACAACACGGAACCGCATGAAAAGCACACAAACAAAGTTTAATAAGCACGAAAAATTCATATGATTCCGACATCGAAAGCAAGGAATCAGCAGCAGACTTACATGAAAGCTCTTGCTACCGTTCTTCTTCCTGCGAAGAACAGGCGTCACAACTGGGCTGGGCACCTCAGGCAAAACACCTTGTGACGGTGGCAAAGATGCTCTGTGTAAGACAGCAAGCCCCTGCCAATAACATCAACAATTTCACGTGAGAAGTAAATAATGCATGCAGTTCATGTTCTAAAAATGGCTTTCACCAAACTCAGTTATCTTCAACTGTCGGTTTTCCCTGTTAGCGATAATCCCATTTCACCTATTAGTTACCAACTAACCTAAGGTTAATTCTCAGCTACATTCAACTAAGGCACAGTCACCAGTTAATCTCAGGTTAGAAAATATAAATGTCAGACAAAAGTGACCTGTGTTTGCTATTTCAGTAAATGTTACAATACTAATGTGTGCGCAGTACTGCCTAAGACAAACCCGTTAAAAAATTAACTGATCAAAAAGCTCATAAAAAGTACCACTTCTATGCACTGGCTACAGCATCATCAATGACAATGCGAGACATAACACATGCTAGCCAATAACAGCGTTGGAAAGCTAACTGCACAGTTAACTAACTAGAGATGGACAGAAGATACTGTTCTGTTAGTGAAGCATAATACTTATTAAAATGTCAGTTATGTGTACCAGCTCTGACGCCTTCCGCCATCGTCTCAAGACCCATTATTTCCAGCAGGCCTACCAAGTTAAGTTCCCATTCCCAGTTCCAACTCACTTAGCGTCTTCCTCTTGCGCCTTAGATTCGGCTTTGGCTGACCACTGTGCGCATTTACAAATTATATTTACTTACTTACTCACTTATAAATAACCAGACTTTAGTAAATGGCAAACTGACTGTCTTATGCATATATGTATAAATTATGAAGAATAATACTGTAACTCGGGCTTTTAAATTATAACAATAATTCCTTAACATACAAATTAGCCTTGATCAAAATACCAGTGACAAATAAAAATTATCGATGACAAGTACTTTAAAACACACAGCAGACATTCGTTAGATTATATTAGTACACAGCAAGCACACCACACAGTGTCAAGTTAACATGCAGTTCTTCAAGCATATAAATATTAACAACTTAATCACAACCAACCTTAACAAATGCCATACTAAAAAACATTTAATTTATCCTGCTATAGTTAAACATAAAATCATTGTTGTACAGTATATTTTCAGTAGCAAAATCACTCACATTAAAGGAGTTCGACTTTTGAACATTTTTCCCCGATTTCTGTCGACGAGGCAAAACAGGAGTCAACATTGGACCGAAGCTGGGTTTATTAGAGCCATTCATCTATTTATACACGTGCAAGGAATATAACATGCACAGCTTATCCATATGCAACACTTCACAATGTCAGATGCATAAGCATAACAGACATTTAAAAGCTAACTAGTAGCCAACGTTAGCCAACTACTGTACATACGATAAACCAGAAAATTAGCAAAAAAAGTCTAACTAAACAAATTAATGAACATAAAAAAATGCAATAAGGCATCAGACACCACCCCCAGTTGGTGCTGCCCCTGGTGAGACACTATGAGTATATGTCATGGTATCAACAAGGTGAGTCATTTGATCTTATACCCTACTGTGTTACCTGCACCATTATGACCCCTCATGGGAAAAACATGACCCATAAAACTGAAAGTACACTAATGTATAGCAATGCTGCCAGAGGATGACAGAGACACAACCAAAAGCAACAAGTACAAAAAATCCGTGAAGTTCAGATGCGTGGTTCCCATACAGAGAGAGTCAGACACACTCATCAAGATGATCTATTTCCCTACTGCGGGCAGAGTAATAATGTAATGCAATGACCACAAACAGTGTCCACAATTCACCGTGCAGGCACTTGTGCAGTTATGGAAGGGACAGCGGGAAGACAAGGGACATGGTCTGAAGACTGGTAGAGAGAGAGCGAGTGCCAAGGTAATGTGCTGAGGTCGACCACTGCAGGCGAGAGCGGAAGAGCAGCAGCAACTGGAAATGGCCAATCACCGACGGTGGAAATATGCACTCAGTGGACATTAAGTGACGACGATGCAGCTAATAATAGACACTGACATGCACCAGATGTCTGTCGGATAACATTAATCAGCGACAAAGTGGGTGTCATTGTGTGTTAGATATTGCAAGGATGGCCAGTGGCCAGTTCAAAGTCAATGAACCTTCAACCAGTGGAGCTGACAGACAGCAGAATGACATGTTCTTATCATCAAGATGAGCAGATCAGCCAAGCATACGTCATGGACTAGAGCTGCTACAGAGGTAGGAAGGAATGCCGACTGGGATAGCATTCACAGTAGGTGTAACAGTCACCAGTTCAAGTCCATGATTAACTGAGTGAGTTAAGGTTTTATATCGCACCCAACACAATACAGGTAATCTTGGAGACGTTATTCCCAGCCGATCTTGGCTTAGTAATAAAAAACTAAATCAAACACAACAAAAGCAAACATTCATCCATAATGAAACTACTACAACACCGAAACAAACACAAAATATCTAAAGCCAAGTTTAGTCACCTTGCAACACATCTGGCGTGGAAAGAGAATCAGCCTGTTCTCAAAGTATATAAGTACAGATAAGAAAGGAAAAAAGTAAGGTAGTTGAGTAAGCAAGCAAATGGTGTAAATAGCAATAAAATTAACAAATAAATTGGGGTGCATTACAGCTCTGGGGCCCATATGGAGCAGTAAAAGTCCATAAATACTGTTTGGTCAGTAACAATAGGCTAGAATAAAACAGTGGTTTAGGCCTGGAATGAATTCTAAAAGAGTATTTGTAGTTATTTGTAGACAAAACATGCCATTACGCAACATGTAAGAATGACATACTGTCAAAAAGCATTAAATTAAATTCAAACAAACTACCAACAAAACAAAAAGCAGCAAAAACGTTCTATCTTAACTTCTTAATCTAGCATAACCTGTTATGATGCTAGTAATGCAAGAAATGCAGCAAATCTGCAGAGTTTTAGAGTGAATGACAGCTTTTAAAAAAGTTGATTTTATCTGCCAGTTTACCTTAGCCATACCAAATTATGCAGTACAGTACTCTAAGCACAGTAAAATTGTTTACCAAACATTCGTAAAACTTATAGTAAAGTTGGCATGGTGCAAGTGGGATAATACCAAATAAGAAATAGTCCACAGAAAGACACTAGAATACTTTCATCAGCTGCATAAATACAGCTGACAAAATCTAACAAATATTATAGCCAGATATGATGATGGTAATTAAAACAGTTTCGTTTTTAGAAAAGCACAACTGGATGCAACAACACCATCATTATTTGAACAGACACAACACAATAACAACAACGACTGGTTAATTCGACTCAATATACACTATATACATGCACATACACACTCAGGCATGCAGATGCATCATATCAACACCAATGTAGACATAACTTGCTATGAAAATTCCTTTTTAAAACATCTCATATGACACGTAAAGTCTCTTCACAATGTCCATGATGTATCCAACGAGGTGGTGGCGTCCAGACTGATGCAAGTGGAGTGCTATTAGCTATAAAGTGAACCAAATCCCAATCACGACTGCCTTCATTCACTCAGGTTTAACATAACAAGCAACCATCAACAGGCTTGACATAATCGGCATCAATCACAGGCCACTGAAAGAGCTGCAAGCTACTGCTCACCTTTAAGTGGAGTCCACTCACTATCTACTGTTAATTTTATCAGCATACCTGTACAGTGTTCTGCTGTATGTGATGCATGGCATGCTCCGGTAATGATGCTGACTTCTTGGCAACTGCATCGGGAACAGTCGGCTTCCGTGGCAACTTCTGTAAGCCATCTTCAGTCTACCATCCAACCGTCAAAAGCGGATATATCAACAAGAACTCTAGTTTACCATCAAGATTCATTGCACTTGATCTCATCAGAAGCAAATGTCTGCTTATAAACGTTTTAAGATGTAACTTTAAACAGACATTATCAATCACTACACGGACTAATAAGCCATCGATAATGAAACAACTTGTGGAAAAATCTGTATTTATTCAGTAAATGTCATTAATTCAAAACAACAATGGTGACAAGATGGTAAAATCCATTCTCAGATATCTATTTATATTATAGAGATATTCTAAAACTTTCGAAAGAGACGGGCGCAATTCAAATTGCATAAACATTCCTCAGAATAATACAGTGTATCCATACCCCAGTTGACTCTGTGTCGCCAGAATCTTGTTGAAAACTTCCTCTTTGCTGCATGCTCACAACATTTCTGTTTAATCTTTCAGTCTCCTCCGGCCGCACATGTGATCGCTGCAAACATAACTGCTTTGTAGTTTACACTGTGTCTCAAAAAAACGACACTGAAGTTGAACACTATAATTTAAATGCATATCAACTGATTTTGGTAATTTTTTTGCAGAAATGTTGCTGAGTGAGTACGCTATTAAACGGTGATTTGTTATCCCACCTCTCCTAAGTAATGTCTCTGCACTACCTTGGGAAACATATACCCCAGAAATTGGGTCTTTTTAGTCATGCTCAAAAACAACACTGCTTTGGAGTGCTATATCTTTGACACTCATCAACCAATTTTGATATTTTTTTTGTAGACAATAAGGTCATATTATTGAGTACAGTGTGCAAATATTATTTCTCACCTGGCCATTTTGTGTGACACCAGTTCGTCAACAAGATCAATGTGGGTGGTGCATCATCTGGCATTGCCCGAATAAAGGTCGACCAACCCAGTAACCCGTAGCTTTTTCAACAACTTGTAGATGCTGTCTATGTTCCAGCCTTTGCTGTAAAACTCTCTGACTAAATACTTAGCATTGTAGCCTTTTAATCAAACAAATTTTTAATCTGAATATTATCTTTGGGCCCATTCCATGAGGCCATAGCGGTCCCCTCTGTCACGCGTTGTCGTCGTCGTCGTCGCGGACATCGATGCGCAGGCGGCGCGCGACAGTACCGCTAGCGACATCTGGTGAATGGGCATGAGGCGGCTCGCAGTAGCGAATGGGCACAACATTATTCAAATGCTTCTTGTCTTTAGTAAATGGAATGTTTACAAACAACCAGTGACATAAAAAATGCATCATTTCTGCCTTTGTAATCTCACAGTTAATTAAGGAGGGAATAGCAAAACAGACATGACAAATTAAATAGGCTTATAATAGCACAAACTCCATAGCTGTTTCCTGTCAAAAATTATTAAAATTGGTTGATGAATGTTGAAGATATAGCAAGCCAAAAGCAGTGCCATTTTCGGTATACAGCATAACTGAAATGACCCAATTTCTGGGGTTCATGATTCCCCAGTTAGTGCAGAGACACTAGTTAGGAGAGGTGGAATAACAGATCATCATTTAATAGCGTACTCACTCAGCAACATCTCTGCCAAAAATTATCATAATCGGTTAATTTGCGTTGAAGCTATAGTGTGTTACATTAGTGTCGTTTTTTTAGACATAGTGTAGGATAGATTCAAACACAGTATGTAACTTATCCAAAATACCTCCTCAAAAACCATCACATCTAAATGGATTTTAAGACGTGATGTCACAAAAATTTTTTTTAAAACATACTACAAATAATATAGGCTACAAACATCAGTAAGTGTGCAATAATCAAATATAAACTTCATATTACAATAAGATATTCTCAACAAACTGGTCAGTCATGACGATAAATTAAACAAGAAATCGCAAAATAATATGGGAAGAGGATGCGTCGGGAATAAGTGTGGTTTTTGGAGAGAACTACAAAACAGTACTGCAGCGAGTGTGATGTATTTAGTGCATTTAGCCTTTCACCCAAACAAGTGGGTCCACCAAACGACATCTCGATTAATTAAGCCATTTCTGAACTGTTCACCCATCGTTCAATCTTATTTGACAGGTGACGCTAGTTAATACATGATGCTTTAGACTGGCGCAAGCCTGCAATTCAAATGGCATGTTAGTCAGTGTTTGTACAATTCACCCATAAACTCTCAATAACTATATTCACCAAATGCATGCATTGCATTGTTTCTGAGATATCCAATACCGAAGTCACTATGTGCCAAAAAAAAATGATTTCGGGTACTCCCATTCACCGCAACACCATGCCAATGATTCTATTCGACTGAAAAGAAACAATTTCCAAGCACTGTAGACATCTCATCTATCGCGATCATCTGCACACTTTCTAATATGCCAACGACAGAAGTCAAAAGATACCAAAACACAATTTCGAACACTTCCAGTCATCGGAGCAACACGATGATGCTTGCATTTCACAGGCAAGGTATGACTTCCTATTAGTGTTATATAATGATCTCAGCTCTAGGTGAAAACATTGCCAAATTATAAGCCACTAAAGTACACTAATAAACTTTCAGTGCTTCGACACACTATATGGCAACTCCCCAATATGATGCTGCCTCTCAAACGGCATATCGCTCAGTTGAGAATGCGCCTATATGTACCTACTGTCAAAGACATCATGCACATTAATGAACTTATCCAATACGGCAAGCTGCCTTATGGAAAATCGATACTGTATACTGACGGTTGACAAAAAATGTGACTCTATGCTGCTATGTTTGCAGCGGAGCACACACAAAACTCTAAATCACTATTATATATCAACAAAATCAACAAATTTCTTGAAAAATACCAACTTCAATCTCGTAACAAAATACAATTCCAAAACAAGCTTTGAACTATGAATACATTGACATACTGTCTGAATGGAATCTTGTCAACTTTCTCAAATGAATCGAATATGTTTCTTTGCCACGAATCCACTGGAAAACCCCACAGTAACCAGTAAACATCAAAACCCCCAAAACTGCCCCTTGCTCATTCCGATCTGGACATCTATCCATTCCTCGGCCTGACCCCACTCACCACCCCAAACAGCAGCTCGATCACTTCACATGTTCTAACACAGCAACGCCACAAATTCCCCACTGATTTCAATAAGCCACCCCATATCCACCCCCAAAATTGCTGCTTCCCACGGTCCGATCAATAACGCCATCTTCAATGCACAGCCTTGCTCCCACCCAATCCCCTACCCCAAACGGTATATAGATCCAGACTGCCATTTTTCCACAATTCACTGGACAGACACACAGACAGACAGACAGACATGAAAAGTGTACACAGAAAACGAGCTGTACTGATAGACCGCTTACGTTCTAGCGACGAGCGACATGGCCTAAAAAACATAACCACAGAAAAATATCTTTTACAGAAGTATATACAACACGCATGCTGGTGATAAGTTTACGAGTAAAGTTAATACTTTACCTGCACAGCAGAATTTGCTGGAACTGAAGTTACACTTGGTGTCAGATTCTGACCAGCATCTCCGTTGACCAGAGTGGTCTCATGCTGTGCAAGCTGCATCTGATGTACATGCGACCTTGCCTTTGGAATGGGTACTGGCCGTGTGCATGGCACTGATGCTGGAGTCGCCAATTTAAGCTTCACTGTAACAATTTTCTGGCATGCTGCAAAACACAGAAAAACTACTGTAATCAACATTGCTAATTTAGCCCACTCAGCATGCTTGCATTAATTCTCTTTCTTTTTTTATATTTTCTAAAATAATTCCTTTGACCAATTATCTCAGCATCTACTGGATCTATTTTCACAATCTTTTTCACCAGATAGTGGGTTTTTGCTTGTAGATTACCGATCTAGCCCTCTTTTTCCAATCCATCAAAAGACATTGCCACGGCAACCAATGTTGGGCAAAATTGGCAAACTCACCTTCATTCAGCACCCTGGTGGCCCTAAATGGATTGGAATCCCGCAATGCCAATTGGCATTCTAGCAGCAGCAATGATAAGGCTACAGTGTGTAAACATTTGGTTAAGCTTTGGTCCAGTAACCGTGGAGATCACATGGCTCATAGATGTACCCTTGGAAAAAAATTGCTGAAAATTGGCATATCGGCATCTACAAAACCTATCTTCACCAAATTTTCAGAGTTGGTAGACATATTGGTGAAGATGATCAAACTGACATTCGTTTTGCAGTTGCCCAAGGGATGTTGCTATGGTAACAAATATATATATTTTTTTTTGGGGGGGGGGTAGATAGCAGTCACTGATTGACACCACCTTCATTCTTTGCTCCGACATTCCACAACAACAAATAATATTGCTATGTAAGTGCATGCATTAACAACAGTGGTGATGCCACTACGTCTTGTAGAATGAAATTATGACAATTTGTTTACAACTGCTTGACAGCAGCATGTTGCCACTAATTGTATATATCTGCCTGCAATCTCATATACTGATCAACTACGCAACTGTAGAAAGCATTTACAGACTCTGCACAAAGGATTACATATAGACTGAACTTCCCAAAGAGTAATTAAAAATAGTTAACATCTGCAAGAATAGAGTCACGTACCATCCTGAAAAACACGCTCGATGTTGAGGCCGTACATTGCACACGTCTCATGAAAGGTGCAGTTATGCAGTTCGGCGGCCAGTCGATGTATTCGGGCATCATCGATGGCACGCGGACTTTTCTCGCTGATTGCGTCCTGAGTGCCAACCATGACGACTGGAATCTCACGCATGTCACGAAATCGGCAGAGGCAAGCGTAGTTGGAATAGACATCGGAGAAACTTAGTTCGTTATCAAGGCTGAATACCAGCAAGACGGCATCCAGCCAGTGTGCAAACTGCCACAGATGACAGTAAAATATCTCAGTGGTTGACTATTTATATACACATACAGTAACAAGACCACAGCACACACATGTGCACAACCTTTTGAAAAAAAAAGTATATGTGCTAATCATTCATCATATGTCACATACAGAAATAAAATAAAGAAAATTTTAGAGGTATCATTACAAACACATACACTCACAGATATAACATGGCTACATAAAAATTACAAATTTAGGTTATTCATAGAAGCAGTGCTGTTTGACATTTGCTATAAATTTCAGCTTTTGCTGTGACATGAGACGATTTCGCACATGCACTGCACTTTGCATCAAAATCTATACATTTGTGATGCTAAACATTACAAACTGGACCTAAAGCAGCAGTCCTGATCATAATCATTCATTATATTAGGCACCATGACATCATTTAGTTTTATTTTTTAAGTGTTAGACTGACGCTTGTTGCTGAAACAGCACAGCTCTGACTACAGTAACTAAAATCATTAGCTCTAGAACTGACAACTGATTATTCAATGTGAGCCTGAAAGGCTGAACACATAACCTACTGGTAGGTGGTTATGTGAAGTGAAAAGTGTTCATTAATGCACTGTTTTATGAACACAATATGACTATTAATTGGCACCATGAACTTCGTTATTTTTAAAGAAAAACTTGTGTCATTTTTTTTCTTCATTTTTTGACCTTGATTTTCATGTAGCACCAATGATGAGTGCATGCTGTGACTATAAGACTATGCAAGCACAATATAGACAAAAGAGATTCAAAACACAAATAGCATTGTTCTATATTTATACATTACTGATTTATGTTACCAATATGTTATCCTGTTATTTACCATTAAAGTGATCTGCAGGCTTAGCAGGTTGTCCTTACAACAACGTAAAAACTACTCTGTTACACTATGATTAAAACAGGTACTACCATACTACTACAACATACTCTTAACATTAGGAGACTTTCATACATATCGATTCTCCACAGTCACATCAACTGATCACACACATCACTAGAGTTAAATACTAAATGCTGTGTGCTGCATGCACCAAAAATTATGACTTATGCATGCAAATTATTTAACAGAAGACACCTCTATTTCTGGTTTTCCGGCTTCATCCCTAATAAGCAGTAAATAACTCTGTCCGTCAATGAGCACTTCTTTCTTGAAACGTCCACCTAAACAGATAGATAAACAAAGCCAATAACCATAAACAGAAACATGCTAGTTTCTAACATCATATAATGTGTAGTTTCATACATCATGTTTAAAAACTGATCACCTTAACACAGTACAGTATTACCAGTGCAATTTAACATCTGAATTGTTTTAAATTTATGGAAAGTTTAAGAAGCAATGGTAATAAACAATACACAATCATGACGACTGCCTGCAACCACCAACACCCATACATACATAAACACCTCACTGTGGTGACAGTGTATAAAGGAGGCATACAAGTAGACATGACCAGGCAGCACATCTGCATTGCTACCAAGCAAGTCTAATCAACTTTACATGTTTTTACTAATAAGATAACTTTAACAGCCACTCACAACCATCAGCTGCTGGAATTTAAACAGGAATGTATCAGGCAGTCCACACTCCAAACTTATGACCATATGACATATTTTACAACTCTGCTGTAACAGCCCCTGGTGCTGGTCAGCACTTAGAATGCAGAACAGCTACGGTATCATGATTGTCGAGCCCAACACCAACATGAATACAAACATGCAACACAGTACTACCAAAACATAATGCTCCAGTGTAAACTTCTTCCAGACATCCAATAATTATCAGGTTACTTAACATTTCAGCAGACAGTGTTCACATGTCAACTAAAATATAAAACAGTCATTTGTAGATGCATTAAATGTGCCTGGAAATAATGGCTTACCTTCTGGAGATTCCTCAGACAGGTATGTTCCAGTTAGGTACCGATGAACTAACGCCGATTTTCCACTGCCTTGACTGCCAAGAATACCCTAAACATTGCCATTCATTAATTATGAAGCACATAACAAAGTATTAGGCCTAGTTAAAATAAAATATAAATAACAACAACAACTATTTAACAGCCTTTTACAGACAACCTGGGCAAGCCAGCAACAGGTAGATTCTATTAAAGCATGAGATTATAGGATGACAGTGACATCAGTTTCACCATGTACACATCATTTGCACTTTGCTCTAGACAAATAAACTAACCATGCCCATATCTTATCACTCTTTAAAATAAAACATAAACAATATCAGCAATGAATATACTCAAAAAAAACTTAGACATTCCAAAAACTACAATAAAAATGTAGTGGATTACCAGTCGAATATCGTGCAATCTGCGGCTGACTGTCCACTCTTGACTGTTAACAAAAGCATCTACAACATGCAAACACGAAACAGAATAAAAGTCATAGAGGCCACATGCTATAATGTGAAAGACAATACTGTAATGCATAATTAAACTGAAAAAGTTAAACTTTGGATGCAACTGCATGAGCACTTGCAAGCTTTGGGTAATAAAGCCACAAATTAGCAACACTGACAACATGTGATAATCATCTGGCTAGAATGTAGAATAGCAGCCGGTGGTTATAGTGGGGTCAGCGTTAATTTCGTCTTCTGAAAAGAAATTACTGATGGTGAGGGTCTGGGGAGGGAGCTGTGCCTATGGCAACAGTTACATGCACGTAAAATGATGAACTACTTCTTGTTTGTTTTAGTATTCTGCATGTGTCCCTAATGAAGCCTATCATGGACATCCAAGCAAATGTCACTATGAACTATTCCTGTTCCATTCTCAAAAGTATCTAACCATAGGAAAAGACGGCGCTAGTCTAGATTTGCACGTCACAACGTTTACCCTATCCATAATAACCCTAAGACTAACTCTAACCCTTCAACCTTACCCTAACCCTAACAATAACCCTGACGTGCAATCTAAACTAGTGCCGAAAGGACGATGCTACAAACCTTCAATGCAGACTATATGTCTCCGCAGTTCTTGCTGAAATTGCACAGGGACCGCAAAGTTAGCCAATGCATCGGTCAGCTCATATAGAGAATATATAGACGGGTGAACGCTTTCGAAGCGGTGGATCTCTTGCCTGATCGCCAATGACACATCATCCGCCAGATACCTCTGAGTCCTAGCATTCATAATTGCACTGCCATCACCGAAAAGGTTTTATTACATCGTAATTTACATCGACAATATACACTACAAAATCAGGAAATATCACATCAAAACACAAACCACTTATTCATACCACTGTTACGGTTGTGTTACCCTAGGTGGTGCTCGGTTTCCCATTTTCACGAAATTTGGTGATGGACTGATTGTGATTTGTGATAGTGATTTGTGACTGAGCACTTGGCACTAAGCAGTCAAAAGCGAAAGTTGATATCATATCTTAGAGAGATGAGGATAAAATTTTAAATAAAATTTTCAGTGATTACAGGAAATTTGGTACGTTGATGTACATTGGCCGATACAGACCCTATACGGACTATAAAAATCGAATTTTAAAATACCAGATTGTGGACGGCCACCGGCTGTCAGAAAGGTTTAAAACAGCAAAAAAAACTTCACCACTCAATCAATCAATCAATTAAAATTTATTTTCTGATACACTCCAGTGACTGGACTGCCTTAACACTGAAAATGTGGCCTGTATGGCTATAGATATCGATCTTTTGAGTATTTTAACAATTCAGCTGCTGTTGCTAAACCAATAATAGCCGATAATTTTGCCTTGTGGTCAGTTTGGTGAAAGCTGCATGACTTCTTCAGCGACTCATTGTTGCAAAATTACATGGTGCTTTAAACGTTTTGCTATTTTTCTGGAACATCCTGTATAAATGTAAGATCACGCGCTAGAAATAGGCTGACCTACAATTATGGAAGTGCCGGCGTAATTTGGCGTTTTGGCGTGTCGACTGTGCATATGCTAGACGGTGGACCGCGCAAGGTAGCCGGCAGGCCTACTCCGCTACACGTACTTATCGTAATTACTTCGCTAGCGGCAAAAGCCATTGTATAGGCCTGGCATTAGTGTTCGTACTGTGTTCATAATATTATATTTGCACGTTTACAGTTTTGTTAACGTGCGATGTTCAGCCGACAGTGGACGAACTACAGTTTAATTGTAGGCCTGTAAGAAGTTTTTGCAAGAATCAAAGCCGCACAACATAATTGTTGCGCATTTATAAGGCTTCATTTCCAACGTCTACAGTAATGTCTGTCGCTGAATTCTTACGCGGAATTTTTATATTGCAAACTTTGTTGCAAGGTAAAAATTTAATGTTAGGTTGTGCAAACTAGTTAATTTTTAGCGCGAGATGTAATATAGGCCCCTATAC
>Ga0209782_1000339_pt1 | contig 19368 bp, 13 predicted proteins | sample WorMetmaBAHAMAS1_FD_187390 | JGI IMG/M metagenome (GOLD analysis project Ga0209782, IMG submission 187390) | Marine gutless worms symbiont microbial communities from Max Planck institute for Marine Microbiology, Germany - Inanidrilus... | ecosystem: Host-associated > Annelida > Digestive system...
CGATATGACCTATAATGTGTTCGGTGGGATGTTAAAGCTTGCTTAAGCATCTACCAACCTAAGAGACAGGGTTTTGGATAACAGCCATATTTACATCCACAAAAAGTGCTCAGTACATCCAAATTTTGCTGCTTGGATGTAAACAAACGTCCAGAATTCTATGAGGTACGTCCAGTTTTCGACCGGTGAGCATACGGTGATCCCGTTGCAGCCTATATCAGTCTAAAGGAAGACAGGCGGCACAAATCTGCAACGATGTAGCAGCAGCATCCGATGATAACATCATCACAGCAGCCAGGCAGTCTGCTGGTTGTGGTTGCAGCGGCTGACATAGCGGGCCCAAGTGCATTAGTGTCGCGCCTGTTAATGAGGTCACTGACATGCATTGCACTAGTGCCATTCAGCCATCTATGTCGGCCGCACTGTGTTTTTTGTTCGTCGGCAGTGAGTAGTGAGTATGATTTGCATGTGTTTAAGATTTGTGGATGGAGACGTGATGCAATAACTCGATGATGTTAAATGCTGTTACTATAGGCTTAATTAGCGAAATATAGGGTAAATGTCCAGCAAGGCTGCCTGTATGTAGAAATTTTTTCGACTGGTCATACGTATGTCTGCTTGTTTATGTCTCTCTGTGACCCTGCTAATAGGCATATATGCTGCAGCTTATGGTAATATTATTTAGGTGTGATGTTGCTGCATCTGAATTGTTTTGTGGTTTACCTGCAAAAATTTTGGCTTTATTACCTGTTTTAGTAGGATGCTTCCAATTAGTGCTACCATAAATCAAACATCTTTGTTGAGTGTTTGTTGATTTGACCAGTTTGGTTTAGTCTTATTTGAGCTACAATAAGTCAATCATTTATTATACAGTTTCCTGGCCTAGTCGGTAAGAATTGGAAATACTAAAAATACTGCTCTTGTGCCGAAGTTGTAGCAACAGTGCTGCCATTAATGTCAGATTGGCTTAATACTGTCTTTTTTTGAGTATTATCATACGTAGTTTATGTCAGTAGTTTTATAATTTGATGTGACAATGTTTTTCAGGTGCTGGAAACATGTGTAAAGAACTGTGGTATGCGTTTCCATATTTGCATTGCCCAAAAAGAATTTTTACAGGAACTCGTAAAGCTTGCCATGCCAAGGAATAATCCTCCACATTTCGTTCTTGATAAAGTTCTGGGACTCATTCAGGTTAAATTTCACTGATATCTGTATCTACTGTTAATAGTTTAAGGTTTATTAAATCGGCAATTTTTAAAGACTTGAACCTAATGATAAAGTTGAAAGGCAAGCTGTTTGAGTTAAGATGAGTTTATGTGTAGACAGACAACATTTTGTAATCTGTACCGCATGAACCAGCAAGCCACTTATGTGCTAGATTTTTCGGCAGTCTGTGCGAATTGCTAAAACTGATATTTATTTTTGTTGAATTATTCGATTATAAAGTGTCTTTGTAATGCGTGCTTTGTTTGCATTAGACATGGGCTGATGCATTTCGAGCTGAGCCGGAGCTGAAAGAATTTGTTCTGGTGTACGAGGAGTTGAAAGAGAAAGGTTGCGAGTTTCCGATGACAGACTTGGACAACATTCCGCCAATCCACACACCGGCCCGAGTAGCGTACACCTGTGTTTATTACACACTGCTCATTGCATACATTTATGCACAGTTTCTCTTAGCTGAGAAAAGAGAATCATCAACACACAGATGGACAAACAGGAGTTACTTGCAGCTGTAGTATAGTGAATAGACTGTTTGAGGAAATAAATAAAACAGCATACGGACAGGTACTGGGCATGAAAAATTTACAGCTACAACAACTACAACTTACCAGACCAGATGTAAACAAATTAATGAAAGTAAATGAATTTAACGGTTGGATTAAAGTGCATATTTCTTGGCGTGCGACTGTCGTGGCCATCTTACTGGATAACTGCCACCTGTCTAGTTATTTTTGTACTTTGTGGTGCTCGGTTGTCCAGTTGAGAAATTTGTAACAGCAGTTGTATGTCCATGTCTCACCAATGTACGGTGGTTTTGTGATGATGACACAGTCGTGAGTAGGCATATACCAGGTACTAGCTGGTGCTAATAACCGAGCCATAGCCCCGTTGTTAGTCATAAAAGTTGTGCAGTATAAAGCACACATTTGTCAGTTTGATGATTAATATCGCGCGTATTATGAATGTTGTGTGTGCTTGGTAGAGTGTTCCCAAGGTGGAGCCAGTGTCTCACAGTGATGCAGCACCACCATCCGTAAGTATTTCTTGCAGTTTACGAGCTGTACCGATATTTACTTCATCATTCCCTGGCAGGGGTGTAAAGTATTGTGATGAGTATGTCTGTTTGTCTGTCTGTTTGTCTGGTTGCATATCTCAGAAACTGTGCATCCGAACTTCACCAAATTTTTTGCACATATTGACTTTAGTCATGCCTTGGTCCTCCTCTGGCGGTGTTTCGACATGTTATATACTTCTGTTTGGTGGATGACATCATGTTTTTACGGCCCTGTATCACATCATGATATGTATTGCTAAGCAGCAAGAGTGAAACAGCTTAAACTACTGCATCAGTTCTTGCCAGATTTTGCTCAACGATAAACGTTGGATAGTAGTGCTAGTACACATGGTGGGTTGCTATCTACATTTGTTTGCCTTGTTGTCTAAAAAAATCAAAAAAGCTGATACCGTCTTTGCGGCTAAGCTGTGATCTGTCGGGACATTTTGTAGCAAGAGCCGGTATCGACAGCAGCGGCAGCTGTTGGCAGTGGACTGATTCTGCTCGACGTGGACCAGTTGGCAAAGCTGCGGAGTGAGTTGGACATTGTTCAGCAGAACTGCCACGTGTTCAGTGAAATGCTGACTGAACAGAGTCCAGGACAGGAACAGACTGATGACTGGACCCTGATGCAGGTCTCTCATCGATCGTTGTACTAGACTACTAGTGCATCTAACTAATTTATTGTTGGTCGCATTTCATGTCTCGTGGTTGCTATTGGTCCCGTTAGAAATCATTAACACATGAACAGCCATAGTATGTTTAGATCTGATGATACAAATTTCAAAATAAATAAATAAATCTTATCTTTTATGGCCGTATGCTTATATCTTTGCTGCCCACTGTTGTCCTGTGAGATTCACTCATACTCATATCCAGGTGTAGAAAATAGCGGAAATATAGTCTTGAGACTGGGTCTTGGTCTCGAAACTTTTCAAGGACAAGAAAAGTTGTCTTGGTCTTCATTTGGTCTTGAGGTGCTAAATCTTGGTCTTAACAAATAAATCAACATTTTCAAGACCTTGGTGAATGATAATACACACCGCATTATAAGTTACATTAGTAACTGTAAAACATTAATTTTGTTTTTAAATTTCACTATGATTTCGTGATGCACTGTCAAATTAATGCTTGAATGCAATGCTGTTAGCTTGTTAGAACATTTTGTTGTGCCATTGGCAGCCAAGCAATCCCAGCTTTAATGTAGCAATAAAATGACAGTTACTGTTATCGTTTTATTTAAACTCGCACTTGCAAAATCAAAATTAGACACAAACAAACGTAACTTTGTAATTTTTATTCCATGATGACAGACTGAAAGTGCCAGTGTCGAATTATATTCAAAACCACAATGACAGATATCTTGAAATTTAGACAAGACTATTTATTTAGAAAATCCTTTTGCATACTGGTTTGCATACTCATTGAAAAAATGCCTTACAGTTGATATGTTTGGCTGTGCTGCTGTTATTGATTTAATGATTTTACTGAATACTTTGTTTAGCCGAGTGTATCGTGTGTAACTAATCTGACAGGACAGTGCATGATAGTCTTGGGTTGGTTTTGGTGTGGAAAAAAGGCTTGTTAACATCTCCGGAAAATAGTGGCTTTTTCACTGCAGAATAGATAGGCCCTATAGAAGTTCCAGTTTTATTGCCGGTGTCTGGTCATGACATCTGCACTTCTGCACTGTGTACATTTTATGTGCTGGTGATTGGTTTAAATTTATACTGTGAGTTCTATTGTGGATATAATTTTCCTGATCTTTTTTAGTGTGTCTCATTTGTGTAATGATTAAGTGGAACATCTTTGAGACACGTGATCTAATGATACCTGTTTGTTCTTTGTAGGAACTTAACATTACGTGTCTCACCATGCAGAGACGAATCATGGAGTTGATTGAACAAGTTCAGAATGAAGAAGTGACAGGTTTGCCATTATTATAATATTTTAACTTGAGTGATTTTGAAGATGTTTTATCATTATATTGTGTATATGTAAAGTTGTACGTAATCAGAATTGTTCGCTTTCAGTTTTGTTGACTATCACTTAATCATTGTGTGAATGTTGCTGTAGTTCTTGTGTGTGGTACAATAGAAGGGCATAAAACCAGTGATACGGAGGTTTCTGGTTTGATCCTGGCTATCATGTCACGCAGTAATTGTATGCAAGTTATCGACACACACATAGCATATAATTTTTTTCTTCACCAAGCAGTAAGTAAGTAAGTAAGAAGATTTAAGAAGATTTATACATCACAGTTATCGTCAAGAACCTCTGACGTGCTGAATGCACTAGCATCGAGCGAACAAACACATTTTAAGTAAACGTCTGAAGCAGTCTGCACTGGTCGCCGGGTCCTGAATAAAATTCGGGAGTGAGTTCCAGACCGTAGGGCCGGCAACTGAAAAGGCCCGATGGCCATAAATGTTGAGCCGAAAGCATGGTACTGCAATCAGTTGATGGTTGGCAGAACGCAGATGCCGCCGAGTCTCAGCTGCATCGACTGGGACAGTAATCCGACAAGTACAGTGGTGTGTGGTAATATAAATTACTACCAACCTAGGGCAGTGATGGTCTAAAGCTGGGAGGCAACTGTGGGCCAGATAGAATGTAATGACAGCCTACTGCTGGGTTTATGACTGATGTCATCTGTGAACTGATTACTTAGTAAACTGAAAGTCAGCATCTGTATACAGGCCAACTCAGCCACCTACCCTCAGTGGGACGGGAAATTAGCACCAGCCAAGGGCGCTGATGCTCTGTGACTGGGAGTAACGGCAAGTGTGGCTCGTTTATTTCACGTGTCGATAAACATGCAGATGGCAGATAAAGCGGAGTAATCCTTCGTTAACTCATATGCCATGCCCGAGCACTACAGAGACGAATTATGAGAAAGCACCACATATCTGTATCTTGTTAATTCACTATGGTACCTGTCTATGGTGAAGTATCTCTATACATTGAACGTCCTGCTGTCAGCGTGTACCGTGACTTGTGTTTGTGTGTGTAGCTGAGTTGCTGCATATGAATGATCAGTTGAATAACGTTGCGCTTCGGTATGAGCGGTTTGAGAGAATGCGCGCTGGTGGTCCGTCTGCTGGAGCCGTCGGTCAGGCTCCTCCGTCAACCGCGCCGTCTGCTACTCCGCTCGAATCTGCACCCGCGGTCTACCCGCACGTCACTCCAGTATGTTATAACAGTGCTTGATCTTTGATTGCTGTAGACTTTTCTGATTGATTACGGATTCAGCAAATGGCTATTACACTACCATTGGGTGTAGTGAAAACATAACATACTCATATGCTTTTCCCTCCCACTGTTATTTTTTGCATTATCCAGTATCTTTGTAATCCTTCAAGTTCACTCATTTTGTTCCATTTTTCATCATTGTTTTACCTTATTTTCATTTTTACAGAAACGTATTAATGAAACTCAAACTGTTAAGCTATTTTATTGTGTAACTGTACTAAAAGTTATAACTAAAACTAAGATATTTGAAGCTAAAGTTTAAATTAAAGTAAAACTGTTGTGCAGTTGTGAATAAAAATTATATGTCAGTTTATTTTAGAACTGAAATTCAGTAGTGATTTATTGTGCAGTCGTACAAACTTTGGCACATTTTTTACAATAAATAGTGTAATTTTTCTCATCATAAACATTTATGTATCTCCCTTCCATGTCCATATTGACAGAAAACAACAGTGCTTTTGTAACAGCATTGTATAATGGGCAATTTAACAACAGCAAAAAAATAAAATAATGTACCTCAAATAAATGCAAGTGAATGATGTTAACACGAAACATATTTTCGGATTTTTTTTTCCGGCGAAGTTACGTTGGATTTAGACAAGTTGTTTGTTGGAACGTACAGGGTGTCCAGTCCCAAGCACCTGGCATTCAGACAGGAACACTCGTGGATCTCGGTGACACTCACACAGCCACTGCACTTTCGACTGCGGAAGTTAACGGACAAGCAGCCGACCCGTCGTCAGCATCTGCTGGCAAACCCAGCGACGAAGATTTTGACATGTTTGCACAGTCGAGGCAGTCCTTTGAACAGAATCTTCCGCGTGCTAAGTACGCATGAAACTGCACGCCATTTGTTTGCTTTATCGTCTCTGCTGCACGTATTGGCATAAAGCATATTTGTAGGTATATACACAGAGTAGCCGGTTGTTATGTTAGCCTGCAGTTTGCTCATCAAAAAACATAGTTTCCTCTGTCTAAATGCAACAATGATCGTTTGGTTTAAGACCAGATTGCTCAGATTAAATATGGTCTGAGACTAAAATTGGGTCTTAATGGAAATTTTGGTTTTAGACTCTTGGTCTTAGACTAAACGTTTAGACTTTGGTTTTAGCAAAAGATTAAAAGTGACACATTGTGTTGGCATGGAATTCCGTATCTCCGGAAACAAGGGTACTTCCCTCCGAAACTGTTCAGTACTCTACATATACGTACAATAATTCATAAATCACAACCAAATTCTTTAATTAACTTGACGTTTCGGTTTAATGACGAGACCTTCATCAGAAGAAGCTGGTAATCAGTTCTTCCGATGAAAGTCTCGTGATGAGACTGAAACTTCAAGGTAATTAAAGAATTTGGTTGTGATTTATGAATTATTGTACGTAAATTGTTGTACTAACCAAATGAATCTGTTCCCCGAAAAAAACTGTTCAGTATGCTGAACTTAGCTTCTTTGCCGCAACATATCGATCTACGCAAGTGTTGTCAACTGAGTTTGATTGACAATTTTCGTAGTCTATCTCATGGAGCATGCACTTTTGTGTGCAACACGATGGGCATGGTGCTGGTTTATGTGCATCAGCTGAAACTTGTTTGATGTTGTCGTTGTTTTTCTTTGTGTGGTTTCATAGTCGAGGTGCTTACCAAGACCAGGAAGAAGATCAGGCTCTTAGTGGACTTGCGGAGGCTGTCACACTCAAGAGCCGCGGTGTCACGTATAAGGTATCGTTTATTTGCACCTGTATTGTGTGCACCTGCTTTGTGATTGATCACCTTGATATACACTAGTTAGCTTGTTATACTATGCTTGTAGCTATGGCACTGGCTTTGCTTATGCAATACACAATTAAGTATGGGCTGTGGTTCAGTCTAATCAAGAAGCAGTTTTGTTTTGTTTATTTGACTATGGTGCATTAATTGCATTTAGCCATAGAGTGGATTGTGGTTAATTTGTGTTAATTTTGTCTAACAATATTTTATTTACTCGGGCATTACAGTCACTTGTTTATCTGATGCTTGGTCATTTGTGTACCTAACTGTTTGGCACATAATTAGCTGTACAAATTAGTGTTTCAATGTCCAGCGCATGCAGCCAACTGATCCATCTGACTTGCCACACGAATGCTGCTGTCCGTGTCCATAGAGTAAATCAGTAGCCAAATGAAATCACGTCACCACTGCTGTCTCTTGTTATCAGTATGCTGTTTAGTCTTTTGCTTTGTGCTGTGATCATCGCCAGATCAACTACATAATCACTGCCAGTGAAGGCAGTCAAAAACTGCAGATTTCGTGCATCCGGATGGAGAAATTATCAGATTAGTGGAAGTTTGTCATGCATGCTGACAGCTGTGACTGGGAACTTCTGATACAATCTCACCTGTTCTTTAATGCAACTGAGCTGTTAAGGGAACTGAGTGTAGTAGTAGTAGTAGTAGAAATGAATATTATTTAGGTGGCATTATCGCATTGCTGCTGCAAAACCACCGTAGAGTGTTAGCAGAAATAGTTTGTAGCAGCCAGTACATGGTGACATAACAGCATTGAGCAACAGGCGTGTAGATAACGCACAGTTCATTGTCAGATCGCATCAGGGAAACGACGACTGGAACAGAAAGGTCTTCAGTTCTCGGCGGAAAACACGAAGAGAAGGCGCATTTCGAACGAGTTGTGGTAGGGCAGTGATATAACGAGGCCGATAATGCTTCCGTGTCGTGGTCATGGATTTACAATGTCAATTTCTACATGTTTGTCATCTTTCTGTTGACTCGGCACATCTGTGTACGTACGGACGTTTAGGTGTCTAGTGGCTATACTTGCATTGTCCTGCGAATGCAGTGGCTAGCATTAAGATCATCTTGTTTCGTGTCCATTCACAACTCTGGTTGGATTTCAGAGACGGGGATTCTGGCAGCCCCTTCAGGCTTGGCATTCATTGTGGACTTGATTCTGTTGCAGAGGCACCCAACTAAGACACTGTATCCATTGTTTTTCTTGAAAGCAGACTTGTCGGACTCAACAGCAGCAATGCAGCATTGAATTATGGATCTTTATTCGTTCAATCCTCCAGAGTTTTTGTCCGCTTTCTGTTCCACAGATTCTTGTAGTTTGCTGCATGAATCATGCCGTGTGTTTGGATATATTGCTTAGCCTGTGCAGTTTAAAGTAAGGCATGAGTTTATTAATTTGGATGTTTTGGTTTGCTGTTCAGTTCACTGTAATTTAGCTGATGCACTGTTATTTCCCAGTATAAGTACACATGTCCACTTTGATCTATATTTCTCTCAGGAGGAAGAAGTTGATGAAATGGAACAGTGGCTAAAGTCCACTGAGGTTTGTAGTCGTGTGATTGAGTTATAAAGTTACTAAATATTTAAAAAAACAACAACAATTTATCGATAATGTTATGAGCAGCGGATCATTATCTGCAAAAGTCGTATAAAGGTGATGTTATCTACCATTGCATTGCCTAAATGTCAGTGTGATGCTAAGTAATGTCACTTTTTTATGATTTAGCAGTTTTAAATCTGTCGTTGTTTTGCTGTTTTATTGCTATGCTAATTTAGTACTTATTTATAGCCCTTAGGGTAACAGGGACATTATGCATCATGACACCAAATCCTACTGAATTGGTTGAACTGTTTTTCAGATTTGGTGATTTTTTATTTTTAAGATGGCGGCCGGTTGCCGTTTTTAATTTTGAAAATTGTGAAATTTTATTGGCTGACAGTGTCCGGTGTGCATTACCATGCCAAATTTTGTCAAAATTGGTCAATCTGTTAGAGATATATTGATATACTATGCTTTTATACTATATACTATATATATATACTATATACTATATTGCGATTCATTGGCGTTACCGGATATACTTGTTGACAAAAATCGTCACAATACATTAGTGTATGTCAGAGTTATAGTGAGCCAGACTTGTGAACTTTTCTGAGACAAACTGGTATTGCATATTTACTAAGCTGCATTTCTACCAAATGTTACGATGTGAGACTTCGGGTCATAATTTCACACAGTTATTGAAAAACTACATGGCCCAGTTATTATCTGGACACAGCGTATAACTTTGGAGGCTATTTCTGTTGGCATCTGATAATAATAATGACTAGAAATGTGGGGCAAAGCCTAGCATGTATCCCACCAAGCCTAGCAGTGCCACCTCCAAGTGAATAGTAGTAAAACTAATCCAAGTACTGAACAACACCTGCCATACACATTCTAGCCTTGTAAACACTGGGTTACTTGACCGAAACACAATTTCTTTTACTGATGTAGAGAAGGGTCATTGCCATTTAACCTTTTCACATAAGCGTTGTGATTCTCCAATCCATTTTGGAATTCCAGTACAGTGATAAGGCGACATGTATTAATTTTGCCGTTTGGGCTCATAAATTGGTTATTCTGGCAACGACCCTTCAGTGGTTGGAAAACAAATGTCAGATCAATCATCTCCACTTACGCATATACCAATCCAGAAAATTTAGTGAAGATTGGCCCAATACATTTTTAGATAATTAATTTCCAAGGGGGCCATTAAAAATAAAAGAAAAAAAAGAAAAAAACAATGGCAAAACATATAGTCTGTGTGGCAGGCAGACTAAATAATATACACATTTATAATAATAGTATGTGCATTTCTATCTTGCTGTAAGATTGTAACTTCGGAGGCAGAGTCAAGTCGTCAGTCTGCTAGCCTATCTTTTAGGTGTGCTGATCTTACTTACAGGATTTTTGTTTAGCAAATACATTTCTTTAAAAATAATATTGGTGAAATGCTCGATAATATTAGTAATCTGTATATGCCCAGATTTTCACCCATGTGTTGCTATGCTAGTGTGGTATATGCCATGGCCCTGTGTGTGTCCCTCTGTCACAAGCTAGTGTTCTGTGGAAATTGCTGAGCAAATGGAGCTCGTTTTGGCATACAGGCTGCTACTGGCTTGTCCTACATTGAATTGGAAAGGAATTTTGGTACCTTGCTGTGGAAATTTGTCCCAAACTGTGGATTTATTGCCACCACGTTGACCCGCCATTACAGCCCTTGGCTATCACACGTGCATATATGGAGCTGGAATGATCAGTCGTTGCAGCAAGCTTGGTTGGTGGACTTTGCTGTGGTGGGAAGCAAGCCTAATTTCTAGTGGTCTAGTGCTGGGCCATGTAGGTAAATTTCATATCAACTGGCGACATTTATGAGGATTTTCACCTACAAACTGGCGACATACCTATCATCCGGCGACGTCGCCGGTTTGCAAAATGCTGTATTTCGTGGCTCTTGCAGGGTCATCATGGTGTGCTCTGGAATTCCTGGGTCGTATAAGGGTTAGTTTTTGGCTGCATGTCACCGGTTGATGATACGTAAGTATGTGCGTGCAGGGCAGTGCAATACTGTGCAGACATCTCGTGGCTAGCTGCACCCTGTGACGGACAGATAGTGCTTGTAGTAAGATTTGAAACTGTAAATAAGTTGCATTCGGCTAGTTGCTTGTATCTCGAGTTTTTAATGCTACAGTGATTGGTGTGTCATCTAATGAGACGTTTTTGCCGTCATTTTTTACCTGTTATTTTCCTCTTGTGTTCGGACAGATGGATGACGGTCCAAAAGAGACAGCTACTAGTTCTGAATTTGATGCATTTCTAGCGACACGAGAGAAGGAGGCTAACTCCACAACGTCCAATAGTGGAACCTCATCCAATCATGGTGGCCGCACGCTGCAGAACGCCGAAGAAGATCAAGCTTTATTCTCGCTATGAAAGATGCAAACATTGGCGGACAATGGACACGATTGCTATTTTTGTATGTTTGCATTGTGCATAGCACGATACTCCATTTGCACTGTTGTATGTTAATTGCCGGTACCACTGCATCTCTTGTGCATGTTCTGCATGTGTTAAATGTAATTTATATGTTACACTATGAGTACTATTGCATTCTTTTGACTTGTCCGTTATCATGCGTAAATAGTAACATCACTGCTGCTGTAACTACTTTCAGTTTTTTGTTTTTTTTTCTTCATTTCCAAGATTACTACAAATGGGACTCGACTGCTGCAAAACAGAAATCCTGGGATACTTGCAGCACATTTTACAGGCCGTTTGCCCTTCCTGACAACCAGCTTTCGAGATCACCTTTTTATTATGTTTTTCAAATTTCCCAAAACATGTAACATTTTTTAACACAAAACATTAGAAATCCATAGCAAAAGTTTAGTCCGTGGTCTTTCTAAATGAGTTCACAACTTGGCTGAATGATCATGATTAGAACAGTAATTGTCCAGTTCGGTAGTTTATTTCTCAGCTGCCTGACCAGAGCCATTTCCAAACGAGAGCGTGGTTGTTTGTTTATGCGGTCTGACTTAGTCTCTAAAATAACTATGCTTACATTTTTTTCAAAATAAAAAAAACATTGACTTTTTACGTTTTTTTAGTTTTTGCACATATTTTTGAGAATACTGATGACAACTAACTGAGTTCACCAGCAGTGGCAAATCACTGACCCTGACCCACTGGACAATGGACATCATCCATTACTGATTGACCACTGACTCGCGAGTCCTTTATGCTCGCTGTCCAAGACCAGTACCAGAAAATTGGTGTTGGAACACATCGCATTTACATAATTATATTTGCCTTTTAGTAAATCAAAGCGAATGTTTAAAATGGGGAAAAAAATTTCGTAATAATAATGCACGTTTGATTACTGCATGCCAGCACAACATATTATACTGTCCTATGTTTCCTTTTGCCTTGCTCATAATGACTGATGCGGTCGGTTGTTCCATAGATCTTGAACCTGGAGTTAGTTTGAAGATATTGTCTACTTTAACAAAGTCTGGGAATAGTTATAATACTGTTACTCAGGATGTAATTATTGGTTGGTTGACTAAGCATTATGCAGTAATCTGTGTGTATGAGAGAGTATGCCAGTGTGTGTGTTTTACTTAATTTAAAAAAATGGAAGTTATGATCTGTGTTAATGTTTACTGTCACGTGCAGTATGTGAACTGGTTCATCGGCATTATCACTAATCATGTGCATTTGTATGTGAGTGTGCATAGCGTTCAGATGTTAATAGTCACCAGTCTGTCAGTTTGTTATAGTCAGGAATAAACTGTTTCACTACTGGCAGACAGGGGCAAGGCCCGGGGTTTCATGGTGGTATGACGATGGAAACTGGGCGGGGTCAACCAAGCCCCTCCTGAGTTTGGAGGTCTGAGTTTTACCTCCAGAATATCTATGAAATATCACATTCTTATCTGTAGATTTTGTGCATTTTCACAGCTATCAAGAGCTTTTGCTGAGTATATGTGGGGGAAGGGTGGTACTCAATAATTTCACATCGGTTTTGTGCAAATCCCACATATGGTTCTGGAAGCATGTTGGGAGAGCGGTTCTACTCAGCAATCCCCCAGTGGCATTGCGACTGCTGGCAGGTGCAGTGCCCTGGTATCGTGCTGCTTCTGCCATCTGCAGTATGCTACGTACCATGAAACATGAGTACTGCTGTTTGCCTGGCAGTATGCTGTGTTGGAATGTGATAAAGTTCAGTAGCGGTAATGGTACTGGAACATACTGCATTCATGCTAACAGCTCCTATGCTGAGTTTAATGGTGCACCGTGTCTCAAGCAGTGCCCACCCATTTTTGGATAACTGTGTCAAAAATTTTAGCCAGTTTGTAATGAGTTTTGGGTACGTGAAGTCCTGAGAAAATTTGACGGCAGCTATTTGCTCACCTCATTGGCTGCGGCTACTTTACCTAGGGAAATCAGTTATTTGTGTTATCTCGGAAGAAAACAAACTGTAGCCATGGTTGTGAACTTGCCAGCCACACCTGAAAAATGTCACTACACTGCCTTGTGAAATGCAGAATGCATTTATCTGATTGACGCTAAATTGTTTCCCTGGAAATGTTGGTAGATCTGAAACGATCTAGTGTTCTGCACTAACTTAAATATCAAACAAGCAGTGTCGTAACAGCAAGTTTCCAAAGTGATCACCTTCCGGCAGTTTTTCACGATTAATATAAAGATAAATTATCCACCGCAGTCTGCTGAAATTCAGTCCGTATTTCAACAAGCCACTGTCGCAACCAGATGAAACTATACAGCACTGTTACAATTTGTATTGAGATAATATAAATAGCAAGAAGTACATACGAATAATAGTGTTGAAAAATTACTTATTGGATTTGTCCAGGAGAATTGGTTGCAGCATACGGGTCTAGTGGACACATATATAAGCTGTTGTTGTCAATTTTTCAGGATTTGACAAGAGTTATTAAAAAAAAATTAAAAATGGTCATTGGACATTTTGAGACACATTGTTGCATATGTCTGTTTGAATGATGTGTTGGATAGCACGCATGCAAGATATTTATTTGCTGCTAATGATGTAGGCATTGCAAGGCTTGTGTACATCAGCTTAGAGGCATTTTCCTGTCAGTACTTGCTGTTGAACGTCAAATGCATTATTTGCTTACGGTGTCATATTGCAGTTTTAACTAATTTAGTTGTCGTTATTACAGTGATTATAATTTATAATACCAGTATATAGCGAGCCAAATTTTGTACTATCTGTATTGCTTACTGTTACTTATAGAAACCACTTAAAAATTGTAAATACATCATGTAGATTATCTTTATGTAGCTTATGGTGTTCATCAAACAATTTCAAGACAAGATCAGCATGTCGTGTTACATTTAGCTACGAAATTTTTATTTTTGTTTAACTTATTTTTGTTTATGATTGTGAATAGGAATAAAATTAAAATTTTACAGCCTATACATATTGTAAATCTTATTTTCAGACCTGGAAATTCCAGTACAGTCAGTGAAGTCTCTCACATACATTCAGTTTTAGTTTAACTAGCCAATACTGACTACACTGTACATTTTATTATTAGAAAAAAAAGGTTAGAAAGAATTACAATAAAATAGATAATTGTGCATCTAAAAGCATTGCAAAGAATGTCTGTTAGAATGAAGTTGTTATGGAAATGTTTTGAAGTTAAAGTCTAGATTCTGCAGTATTTATTGTACTGACTATTGTTGTGTTCTTGTACAAAGTTTCTTCTGTCAGAAAATAAGTGTTACTGATCATCACTATTCATTTTTAAGAGTTTTGTATTTAGAAAATTCTTCATACTATTTATGTTTGTAATTTTGTTTAGCCCGCTCGGCAAACCTGCCGACCAGGCTATATATTTTGCTAGCGTTAATTTCTTCTTTCTTTTAACTTTGAGACAAATTATCTCAGGATCTACTGGACCGATTTTCACGATCTTTTCACCAAATGAAAGGTATTTGCGTAAATTTTCTCGATCCTGACTTCTTTTTTTATTCCTTTGGGGACGTTGCGATGGCAACCAATTTTGGGCAAAATTTGCAAAGTGACCTTCATTCAGCACCCTGGCATTTTAAAATGGAGTTGAATATCGCAATATGGATAAGCAGGTGAAAAGTGCAAATGATCCCGCTACATCATGTACAAATATGGTGAACTTTGGTCCAGTAATGCCAGACATTGATGTGTGAGAAATTTGTACTTTTGAAACGATACGGCAAAAATCGGCCTATCTCACCGAATATCTCAACAACTACTGAACCAATCTTCACCAACGTTTCAGCTAAGGTAGAGGCATGCATGCAGATTATAAAACTGACATCAGTTTCGCAGTAGTTTAAGGGACGTTGCTGTGGTAAACAATTAATTTTGGGCGAAATTGACCGTCTTCACTCTTCGTTCTGGTGTTCTGAAACGAAATGCACTATTGTTTTGCGGATGCACACATTAAGAGCTCGTCTAATTGCTCTAGATCGTGTAAAAAATGGTGAAAATCGGTTCAGTATATTTGGAGTTAAAGTGGGGTAGAAAATGACTCGGCCGAAATTGGACGATATTCGTTCATTTGGCATACTGGCGTTCTGAAACGGATTGGAATATAACAATTTTAACTTCAGCAAGTTAATCGGCAATCATTTCTGTACAGCTTGTAAAAATTTGGTGATATTCAGAATAGTGACCCCAGAGTTTTATGCGAAAGAAGTTGTATGGTCGGAGTCGATAATTGTTACCACGCTTAGTTCATCTATGTTCGCTATGGGATGGGGCAGTTAGGCACTCAGGTGGTCAGTAAGTAAGTGTTTTTCACAAGTATTCGCTAGGGGGCGACACTACGGCGCCGAGCGGGCTGTGCACCTGGCTTTGCCACACATTTTCTAGTTTGTTATCTTGTGCATGATGACAGATTGTAACTAGAGTGTTTGTGTTGAAATACAGAATTGCACTATATGTGTCGTTATTTTTACTTTGAGATGCACATTTAGCCATTGTGTTCTTTGGTTGAACAGTTATTATTTTGTGACTATTAAATTCATTTATCTTGTAGGAATCCAGAAAGTGCACCTCTGCATCGTGCCACCTCTTCCTAGAATCATTATTGTGCAGCAACTGACTGTCAAACGTCCAAGCTAAAATTTGGAAATTACGCTAAGTTAAGAAATTTTAGTTCTAAAAAGTTGCTTATAGCCGAATAACTTAGATACTGCTCTCGATCACTTAGGATAAGTACGTAAATTGGAAACCCCCAAGACGTCAGACCTCTAAATATTAAATTTTGCCACTAGAATGTGCTTAACACTAAATTTTGATCCATTCTTTCTATTGCTAGTACGCCAAGCCAGAAAAAAATTGTCTGCAAACAGAAAGTGATATGCCGTGCGGTCATTTAATAGCAGCATCTGTATGATGACCTTGGGTCTATGTCTAGGTCATTCATCGATTGCCATTAAGCTTTTTTCTATACTGACAAACGCGTCTCGCGGTCCCTTTGCCATAGCAGAGCTTCTTGTAATTTCACCGACGATTGCGTTGCTATGTGCACGTCACGCAGGGTAGCCCGAATGATGAGTTTCAAGAATTACGTTGACGAATTGACAAAAATCAAGAATTTAAAAACAGGGCGTTCGTGAGTGGAACGAAACTTTCAGAATTTACAAGTTAAAAACATTTTTATCTGTAATGAAAAAACACGTTTTAACGGTTTATAAGTTTTTGAACGACTTATTTATTTACAAACTGTACCAGCCATGAAATTGGCCGGGAAGTTTCCGAAATGACTTGTTTTTGCCTCAACAATAGACTGGTTTATTTTTTTTTGTTTTTTTGCTTTTCAGATTAAATGTTATTTCCGTTCTGTGCCGTACATGCACAAAATATACTAATTATCCCATGCACCACGAGAAGTTTCCTGTTCAACTAACACGGCATAATTGTAGATTTGACACTTTGTTTAAAGAAAACACTTTTGCGTTTTTACATTGTCTGAATGAGGATTTTTGACGTTTTGAAGATTTTTAACGTTGTTCGCTGGAAAAGGCGAACTTTTAAACGTTTTAACGCTACCATCATGACGTCCGTCCGTCTGTCTGTATAGGCCGGGCCTAACGTTGCAACAAAAAGTGGAATCGGGCATTGTCTTGGCTACCTGCACGCAGAAGTCGACCCAGATTATAATATGCTGTGATTCCGAGAAAGACCATTAATTGAGACATGGAAAAAAGTGGGAGTTCTGCACTAAGGCGGCAATAATCTGAGCGTCGTCCAATTAACGTCCGCATGTCGCGCTATCTCAGCATTCGCTCAGCTTCTTGTTAATTTTCGCTTGGAAATACATGTAGGAACAACTGTGGATTTGTACGATGTTGTATGCCGTGAGCCACGCAGCCGTCAGAGTCAAAGAACTGAAGATAAACTGTAGGCAGAAGTGCGGGAAGCAAATGGGGAGGGAGTTGCAGGGGCGAGTGCCCCTTCAAACTTTGAACGAGTTGAGGTAATGCCCCTCATATTTTGTCTCATGGTTCATATAGTTATGCAAAATCGCAAGTATTCGCTGAACACGGTAGTGAACGTTTTTTTTTTTTAAATCACTCCCCTAATTTACCGAAATATGCCATTTTTAAACAATAAAAATGAAAAAATATGTGGAGGGAATCACATGCCCCTTCACAGACCTGACCGGTCGGAGTAAGCACTTTTATTTATATTTCAGCGCTGCTGACCTTAGACGAACGGACCAACGTTCAGCTGTGAATGCTGAATGAAGGTCCTGAATTCTCGACTATATGCGAGCGGTAGGTGAACTCGTTGGAATTGACGTCATCAGGCGGCCGGGTAACCCACTGGCCACTTGCCAGCGTTTCAGGAGTCCCTGTCTTGACGTCATTGGAGTGACCGAATGACGCGTGAGCAGTAGAGAGGAACCCGCCGTGTAGTTTGTTAAACGTTTACGCGAAACGCTGCAATGCCTGCTACACGAATGATAGTTTTTACGTTACATTCGAACGGAAAATAAAATTAAATTCGCGTATAGTTTTCTTCAAAGATAAAATACGTTTAGTATGCGTTCGGAAAAACAATGACGCGAATATGGCTTGACTAACATGTGGTTTGACGTCGTAATCGCACTCGACACAAAATAGACGTTCTTTTCAGCCAGTGTATATTGCCTAGTAATGAGTAAACACGAACAGTAGCAGAACGCAGCTGGTTCTCAGTGTTTTTTGTATGATTATTGCTTAATTTGGCAATAAATTTGCGAAAATCTCACGTTGTTTTATTGACAGTTTTTTATTGTCCCTTAAATAGTTGATTAATTAGTTTCTCATGCAGTTCTAGCCAAGAGATAGGCTATAAGAGCGTTCCCGAAATCACCAGCACCGTATTTCATCGTTATAGCTGGATCCAGTACACCATAGTTTTCCTGGGCATTCGCACCAAGTCAAGTATGGGTTTTTCATACGAATACAAGATTCAAAAACGTCGTTTAGAGACTAAAAATATTAAAAAACGTATTTTCCATAAAGACGAAATATATTTTAAATGTATGGTGCAGGCCTACGTGTGATTTTATAAACGTGTACACGAGATGTTATCGTATAAGCGCGCGCATCCCTGCTGACGATTTGCGTAGACTGAACTGGCCTGGTGACGACTGAATGGACAAACAATTGCCAGCTGTAGGCGCCGAAGTCCTATAAAGGTCCGTACTCAACCAGTGACAACCGTGCTGCGTCTCTGGAGCCACACTCGCGTTACATCTTCTACGTAGAGAAAAGCGTCTCTTCCGAGTTCCGACAACCTCGGTGAGTACATCTTCTGCAGTTTCTAAAATTTTATTTAGCCCGCTTGGCAAACTTGCCGGTAGGGCTATATATTTTGCCGATGTTTTCTTTATTTTTAGTTTTCAATTATCGACTTCTAGCTCTCATATCCCAAAATCTAATGGATCGATCTTCACCATAGGCATATGAAGGGCTTGATAACCTGATAGTGGCAATAGTAACTGGTCGTCTTTCACAGAACTTGTGCAGAAATGTGCGTTGAAACGCTGCACAACTACAGAAATTCTCCTGAACAGAAATGAAACATCCCATTTGAAAAAAAAGATTGCAGATGCTATTGTAATAATGTTACATGAGGTTTGCATTACTTTTTTGCGTGTTTGTTCACGTCTGCCATTGCGTTTTTTTGTGTTAGCTTATTAGTATTAACTTGAAAGAAGATGCTTATTGCATAACAATAATATAAAGTTGCTGAAAATAAATAGTTTATTCGATCGCGCGAATCCGTCGACCGCCTTCGTTCTGTTTATTTCGATGAGCTTCCGTCCAATAACTCGGAGATTACGATGTTATTACTCGCAATTTTTGCCGAGAATCGGCGGTCACAAATTGCAGATCCGTTTTCATTCTCCGTCAGGCACGCGTCGAGCGGGTCCATCGGCGTTAATTAGCTGATACATAACTCGGAAGACACGCTTTCTCTACGT
>Ga0209782_1000340_pt1 | contig 19315 bp, 28 predicted proteins | sample WorMetmaBAHAMAS1_FD_187390 | JGI IMG/M metagenome (GOLD analysis project Ga0209782, IMG submission 187390) | Marine gutless worms symbiont microbial communities from Max Planck institute for Marine Microbiology, Germany - Inanidrilus... | ecosystem: Host-associated > Annelida > Digestive system...
CGTGATCCTACGTTTAGCCGTTTTGATACAATACCGGAGTGTGACAGACAGACAGACACACAGACACACACACACACAGACACACGACGACGGCATATACCGCGCTTAGCATAGCTGTCGCGTGGTAAAAAGTATCGCGATCACTATACCACACGGTGATTCATAATTACGGGAACCCTTGGTTTTTATTGTATAGCTTTTGAAGAAACAGACTCAAGTGATAAAATTTAGCACATATGTCTAGTAGTCAATACTGTTCCGTTAGCAAAACACATTAGTGACGCAATGTATGTTTAAAGTGTCCGCCTTTAGCTTTAATGCATGCACGAAGACGTGTGCGCCACTGTCTGACTGCTTTATCAATAATGCTCTGATCCATTTTGCCCCAAGCTGTTTGGATACGTGCACGCAGTTCGTCAATGTCCTCGATCCGCTTCTTGTAGACCTTCTCCTGCATTACCGACCACACTTTGTAGTCGACCGGATTGACATCAGCACGGCAATGCTGATTGCTGGATAATAATTGAATACCGATCAACGGACGGACCGCTGAACCGTGTAGGTACAGTAATTGATACCGTACATCGTCAGCCAGCAGGTGTCGACGTGTTGCCAATGATAATGCTCGGACCGATACACATGCAATGTTTAGTGCTGGATAATTACCACCTACTGGTTGCGTGCATATGGCCTCCTTGACAGTCGTGTGCAGTACCAGTCAGTACCAGTATATGCACAGGCATTATGCTGTTTTTCCCAACCTGAGGTACAGAGTATCAAAGGGGTGATTGATGTGATGCTTTGTTCTGTGATGGTATAAATGCACAGGCATATCAGTTCAGTCCTTTATTATACGGGGATGCTTTAGTGGTAGTTAGGTTACCAATAGGACGTTGTAGAAATTGTAGTGCACCAACACAGAATGTTCTCTGTGAAGCATGTCGAAACTATAGACGTTGTAGTAGATGTTATCGTTATTTACCGACACATTTGTGTCATGATGATCATATATGCAATGCATGTCAGAATCGCGATACACACAGCGTCGGTCGGTATGCCCTCGATCGTTTAATTGGTGATCGAACGTGGATAGTAGAGACCGACCGAAAATAGATTTTAGTTTACGAAAATGATAGTTCATTTTCGGCCCGAAACCGAAACGAAAACGAAAAAACTATTCATTTTCGGCGGAAAACGAAAACGAAACCGGAAGTAAGCAAATCAAGCAACAACACAAACGTATGACACTAAGCTATAGACTAATACAATACTCAACGGTACGATGTAGTCAAGTTTATACTGTTATGCTATATTTCAGAAATGACTGACGTATTACGTACGCTATCTGGGTTCACTTGCAATCCACACAACTGCCTAGAAACCAGTATAAAGTGGCCAACAATTGTTGCTATTGTTCATTTGCATGCTACATGCCACGTCTTTATTAGTCACACTCACAGGTCATAAATGCGTTTAAATCAGATTGGAGCTCGGACTGCAGCAGCTGTGGAGGCTCAAGTTTCGTTTCAAAGGCGACGGGAAGATCAGCATTTTGCGTCCTTTAGATGTCAGCCACTTCAGGGACGTCCGACAGCCAGTTTACGGCCGAAAATAGCACGTTTTGGGCCAAAAACGAAAAGAAAACGAAACTAAAAAATGCATTTTCGGCTGAAAACGAAACTGGCCGAAACCACCATAAATTGTCATTTTCGGCGCCGAAAACGAAAACGAAACCGAAATTCCGTAGGTCTCTAGTGGATAGGAACCCTGGAGTGATGTCATTCGTCGTATTAGTGATGATGTCATATCGACATACCAGACAGCTACAGTTGAGAATCTCGTTATAAATTACTACTTGGAAATGGTTGTTGATTTTCAACGGACAACTCAAGATGGAATTGTTCAAAGTACATCAGCCAGGTTCTACATACCGCCAACAACCTCGGATGTGGAGAACTTAGGCAGTAACAACGTGTTAATGCAGTCCTCGGAAAAGGTCAATGCTTTTAGTGGACAGAACAGTGGTTGGACTGTGTCAAAGGTAAATTACCTACGATTGTGTTAGGGTTCTTATCGTCCTATGGAATTCGGTACGTTCATTCCAACACCGAAACATATTGCAGTAAAGAAAGCCGTCGTGAACATTCGCAGTTCGGATAACTACTTTTTTTCAGTATTCTGTACTCGCAGGTATGAATGTCGTTTCAATCAATTCAAATCAACATAAAGACTATGCAGGGATTTATAAGCCATTCATGCATTTGTTGAACATGGAAGGCATTCAGTCACCGGTACCAATATCATCTATTGGCAAGTTTGAGAGTCAGAACCCTGACATTTCAGTGAATGTGTTGTATCATGACGGTAATCAAATCATACCCATTCGTAGTTCGACATTTACTGATCAATGCAAACATCATATTACTCTTCTCATGATTACAGATAGTCATGAAAGATTTCATTACCTTTCAGTACAAAGCATGTCTAGATTGGTAGCAAGTCAAGTGAATAGCAGATACAAATGTTACGTATGTCACTATTGCTTATATCCATTTAGGAAGGAAGTTCAGCTAAAACAACATAAGATCATGTGTCAGAAACATCAATCACAGCAGATTAATTATCCGACTTCGGGTAAGGACGACATTTTGAAGTTCACAAAAATTAATTATCAGTTTCCAGTACCATTCGTTATTATACTTTGAATGTTTTTTCGACAAGAATGACGAAAATCACTCAGTTATGCATGTGCCAAGCGGTTTCTGTGCTACGACTGTCAGACTTTTCAAGGAACATGACTACAAGTTACACTGTTATTCGGGTGAGAACGTTATGGACGAATTTTATAATTACATGAATCAAGAGAAACAGCGTATTCGCGCAATTCTTAATCAGAATAATGTAATGATCAAGTTGACTGCAGAGCAGCAGAATAGGCACATCATGGCAACAGTCTGCGACACATGCAACAAAGAGTTCACACCAATCAGGATCAAGACGAACCATCACTGTCACGTTACCGGCAGATACCTCAGTCCGGTCTGTCAGTCATGTAATTTGCAGTTGAAATGTCGAAAAGGAACAATGAGTTTTTTGTTCCGTGTTTCTTTCACAACAGTAGTGCATATGATTCACATTTAATTACCAAGCATATTCACAAGAAGCAGTCGAAGATAACAGTAATTCCGAGCAACAAGGAACAGTTTATCTGATTTCAAATTGACGGGATACGTTGTCTGGACAGTTACAAATTTTTGTTGTCAAGTTTGGATGTTCTAGTCAAAAATCTACACAATGACGGTATTGAGCATTTCAAATACACACGACGCACGTTTGGTGATGGTGACCCAAACATTTTCGAGAAGGGAATCTATCCTTATGAGTATATGACAGGTCTTGATGTTTTCAAGCAGACCAGTTTACCATCAATGGATGCATTTTATTCGAAACTTAAAATGGAAGGAATAACCGCAGATGAGTACAAAAGAGCTCAAGAAATGTGGTCTACATACAAATACAAAAATATGCAAGATTTTCACAATGTTTACGTCAAGCTTGATGTCGTTTTATTGGTTGATTGTATGGAAAATTTTCGCCGAGTAGGTTTACAAGAATATGGAATCGATCCTGCTCACTGTTGGACATTGCCGGATATACATGGCAATGCTGTTTAAAGATGACAAACTTAGAATTACAGTTAATGACAGATCCAAAAATTTATCTTATGTTCGAAAATGCAATTAGAGGTGGAGTGTCAACAGTTAGTAATCGATACAGTAAGGCAAACAACAAGTACATGTCCGACTACGATTCATCACAGCCCAGTTCATACATCATGTCTTATTACGTTGTGAACTGGTACGGTTACTGCATGAGTTTCAAATTACCATATGGTAATTTTCGATTCATCGACGAACCTGATAAATTTTATTTTCAGAAAGTCGATCTCAATGGTGAAAAAGGTTACTTGTTAGAGGTCGATTTGAGCTATCCTCCTGAGTGACATTATGCTTATTCCGATTTGCTGTTAGCACCTGAGCATATTACAGTAACACCACAGATGTTATCTGAATATAACAGTGGTGATCAGTCGTTTCGCGGACAGACATGCCTCCTTCCGAATTTACGTGACAAACCAAGATATGTATTACACATAAGAAATCTCACACTATACACAGACCTCGGTACGAAAGTCGACCGAATTTACAAAGTGTTGGAATTTGACCAGAAGGCATTTTTGGCCCCATATATTGCATTTAATACCGAAAAACGTCGAATGGCAAGATCGTTTTGAAAAAAAAAGATTTTTTTTAAATTGATGTCCAGTGCAGTATACGGGAAAACGATCGAACAGTTGAGAAATAGAGTGAATGTCAAGTTAGTGGCAGATCCGAATAAGGTGAAGAAATGGATTCGAAAGCCGACATGCAAGCGCTTTGAGATCATTAACAGTGATCTGGTCATGATATCAATGACAAAACAAAAACCTCTGATGAACAATCCGATATATGCAAGAATGGCTATATTAGATATAGCGAAAACAGTCGTCTACCAATTTCACTACCATTACATGATGTCGAAGTATTTGCCAAATCGAGGTAGAATGTTGTTTACGGACGCAGACAGTCTAACTTACGTAGTACAAACGGATGACATTTACGAGGACATGAAAGCAGTTGTGGAAGAAATGTTCGACTGTAGTGATTACCAGACCACACATCCACTATACAGCAAGACAAACAAGAAAAGAGTGGGATGTTGGAAGGATGAGAACAGTTCAGATAGTCCGATTAGTGAGTTTGTGGGTCTTCGTGCAAAATTATACAGTATATCCAGTGCCAAGAGTAACAAAGTAAAAGCAAAGGGAATTTCGAAATCGTACAAGATTCACAAGTTACGCCATGAAACGTTTTTTGAAAGTATTATGAAGCGAAGTTTCGACGAACGCCAAATTTTGTGGGTTTCAGTCCGCCAATCACGTTATCAAAACAGTACTGGTGGATAAACTGTGCTTGTCTCCGTACGACTGTAAACGTTATATATTGCCGGATGGTATTCGTACGTTAGCATTTGGACATCGATCGATTGGACATTAACATCACTGTGATTGTATATTTTATTGCTGTTTGTCTCTAGTTCTTTTTCTATCATATTTTGTGTTTTTGTCGATATTATTTAGCAGTAGTAGTAGTAGTAGTAGTTATGAAGCGTGTAAGATTCAGTAGAAATGTGACAGTGTATGAAATAGATAATTATGATAGAACTTTACCATGGGAAATAATTGCCAGAGATCGGGTGTGATTTCAGCGTCGTATTGAAATGACTGAAAAAGTCTTATGTCCTATCTTGACTGAAACACATCGTGATCTTGTATGTTTGAAAAGACTCTCTGTAAATAGCTAAACATTTATTTGTAGTCTGTGTTTTGATAGTAGCATCATGTTGATGTTGTATGTGCGTTGTATTGTAATCGACAGATCGTAGCACTCGTGCTGATTAAAATGTACTATTAATTGCATGCTATCCATTTCTCTATTTTAGCTGTAATCGACAGATCACACACACACACACACATACACGTGTGTATATAGTCAGTCGATTAACAGTCGGTGACCGGCAGTGACCACTGACTGCTAATCGACCGACCAGATGCGCTCGTGCAGTACCTATTTTAGATATGTATTTATTTATTTATTTTTATTTTTTTATTATTTTATTATTATTTTTTTATTACTGTATTGTATAGTTAGACAAAGAACAGAATGTATAAAATATGTAATTCATACATATAATAATCACAATAATAGTCATAATAGTAAAATAATTGTCATTTGTTCATTCATCCTGTTCATTCCAAGACACAATAATCCTTAACAGCAACATCATCATCGATGATGACAATCACCTCATCATCAACTACCACCTCCTCATAGGTAGGTGGTGGTGCTGATGGCTGTGGTGGTGGAACATATCTTAACCTACTCTGTGCCGGTGTAGCATTCCAAAACTGTGGAATACAAAATGGTGAAGAAACACCCCCTCTTAGATACCAGACCACATTACCCAAAATAAATTCTCTTAATACAGATAACTCGACATGCGTCAATGGCACCTCCATCAGTATTACATGCTGGATTCTTGGATATATGCTGAACCCGGTGTGCATTTGAAAGGACTCTATGTTACTGTAGGTTGTGATGCAAATCATTGGGATTGAATGCCCTTGTAGAAATGTTGACAGATGTCTACACACGAAACACATCAGTCAGCTAAAAATTAAAAGACAGCATTTTCAGTATAGGCGATCGCTAAAATAAAGACAGCATTATGAGACCGTACCTGTCGATTGACCTTCCAGTAATTGAATAACGTTGTGCACCATACAGTCGACGATGTCGTCCGATTTGCATAGAATAAGCATTTTTGTCATCGGATCTATATTCAAAAAAAATCATTACGTATACAAGCTATCATATATTTATTTTATCAAGAAAGTAAAATGATGTAAAGTCCAAGAAGAAAATGACAATCAAGAGAGACAGCTGTTGATGAGTCTGACAATCACTTTGAAAATTAAACAGCTCATGATCGACAGCAGAACAATAAATAATTATAATAAAATATAACAGTACTTACCACGTATCACATCAGCAATAACTTCACAAATTTTTTCATCCAAGCTAATGAAATTTAAACTGGATCATCTTTGCTGTATTCATTATTACTTCAAAACTTTAACTTTCAATATGTATCAGTTAAATTGAACTCTTGGAACTGTAAGTCAGTTGGTTACAGACCAGCGGCCTATGTGTGACGGCTGGACAAGCCAAATCCTCTAAGTTATTGACAGGTCGTGGCCGAGGACATAATAATAATAAAATAATAATAAAATGACACGACCTGTCAATAATGCAGACGATGGCCTGCCGACATCACACATAGGCTGCTGCTCTATAAACAGCTGGGTTATGCTTCCACGAGTCAGTTTAACGTACTTACAGAACAGTGGCAATGTGGACTATTCAAGGTGAAAAGAAGCATTGCGAATGTTAGGCCTACGTGCGTTAGTTGCATACGGTAGTTGGCAGCTGACTGATTGGAGTTAGTGAGTTAGGCGACTGCTGTTTCGTAACATTTGCCGTTGACCAGGACGCGTTGCCGTCGTAGGCCTATGTACGGTATAGATTGCCGTGTCGTCAGACTATGGGACTAAAGGCTGCTATCACAACAGGTGGGTTTGTTCTCATTTTTATCATGCGACGCTAAGTTAGTGTAGTATGCGCTATCGTTGTGTGTCTGTCTGTTGGTCCACCTGGAATTGCCATAGGCATAGGCATAGATTGAGGATTCGTGCTGTAGGCCTATACGAGGTGAGGATATAGTTATTTCTTTTGCAATGCTAGTGCTGTATAGCTGTGGATTTTGGCCTACTTTTGGGCTACAAATTTAACGAATTCTCATTAAAATTAGTTGGCATTTTAAAATATGTTAAAATTTGTGAATTTCCAGAATTTTTATAACATTCTAATTCTCAATGTATGGATGGGGGCACGTCGTTTTGCCGTCATCTAAAAGATACCTTGTTTAGGCCTACTTTTATGTTGTCATTTGCAGAACAGTAACCGTGGTTTCCAAGCATTTGGCGGTGTCCAGCAGGGCATTATTATATCCAGTTAATGACTACTGCCCACTCTAGCTGCCACTCGCTAGCAGCTGCATGGTTGAATGAGCATGGGCAGCTGAGCATTGTCGCAGGTTACAGACTTAGCTGCTAGGCGGTAGGCTACGCCCACTGTTCTGTAAGATCAAAAACAAAAAACTCTCAACTTGATCAACTCAAATGTCTGCTGACGTCGATACACGTCAATTTGACTGACATATGCAGCAGCAGCAGTATCCAGCATCTGCAGCAACTGCGAGGCAGCGGAATCTCGAAATATCACCATCCACATCATTCCACAAATCCGTCGTCCCTTTCCCTGGGGGTGCTCGCGCGTTGTGCATGCGAAGTGTGCACGTTAATCGATAAATATGCACAAACACGTGCAGAAAGTCATTTACATTCGATATGTCGCTGTGTAAACTACGTCATCCATGATTCATGGCCATCGTTGCCGGGCCCACATCCTGTGGAAAAACGGCTTGGGTTTTGAAACTTGTACGAAATGCATCGCAAATGATTGATCCACCGCCGTCGAGAATTCATTATTGCTACGGAGAGTATCAGCCTATTTTCGACAATTATCCATCGGTGATATTTCGCAAAGGACTTCCCACAGATGACCGACAGCGTGTTCGATGGCAGCCAGCCGACGATGTTAGTCATTGACGACCTGATGTCCGAAACCAATCAGCTCATGGCCGATATTTTCACGAAGAGATCGCATCATCACGATATTAGCGTCATTTATATGACTCAGAATGTCTTCGACAAAAACAAATACGCCAGAACCATCAGTCTCAACGTGCACTATCTAGTCTTATTCAAAAATCCTCGAGATGCCAACCGAGATGCCAACCAGTTTGCCGTGCTTTCCCGAGTCTTGGAGATTTGCCGTTAAAGCCTACCGGGATGCAACCAGCAGTCCTTTCAGCTACCTCCTGGTGGACCTACGACCTGACGTAGAAGATGAACGGTGCCAGCTTCGAACAAACATTTTTCCCGGGGAAAATCATTACGTATACGTAAGAAAGAAATAACGATGCATGTCGCGAATGGCGGTCATTTGGCTGTCGCATGTTGACAAAGATACATCATGACTACGGTTATTGCGTGAAGTGTAGGAAGTGGACGAAGACCAGAGATGCTCGATATGTCACCACTGCCCGTGGGGGACGAAAGGAAATGCAGAAAGGAAAGTGTTCTAAATGCGGGTTGAATAAGACAAAATTTATCAAAAGAAAAGTTGATGATTTCACCAGTTCACCAACAGCACGAACTGTGCGCATTAAACTACCTTGGCTTCCGGGAGAACTTCACCTGCCGGGTCACAGTTTTACGGGGCCGGGGACAAGATTCGATATGAGACTAAATTCGGACAGCACACCCAAATCGTGGTCGACCCATCAATCGCATAGACAGTGCGGCGTACCGACATGATTTGGCGTATTCGAAATATTCGGACGTCGTGAAAAGAAATGTCACCGACCGAAAAATGATCAAAGAATTGGACGATATCGAAAAACATACGCTGAGAGAGCGAGCGGAGCGATCAATAGTAAAACAAATTTTTAAAACAAAAGTAAATTTTGGTCTGTAATGTCGAATAAAAAAGCTACTATCGTCAGTCACTCTGTGAATGTGATAGCGAACGTATTGAGAACTATCAATATGGGATACAACAAGAATAGAAGTCAGTGTGCGAAATGTTACATCAAAGAGTTTTTGGATAACAAATCAGTATACCAAAAACATTTTACGTGTGCAGTTGTCGCCTAAGCAGACGACTATGCATCGACTTAATGGACAAAATCTGAAAAGGAATCTGCTTTTGTTTGTAATACTAAACACCCCGATCGAATAAAAAGCTGGCGTCAACGATTATTCCATCAGTCGGTCGCTGAATATGATAGCGAACGCATCGACGCCATTCGTTAGTAATTGTAAATCGTCCGCGTTGTCAATTCTAAATTTGGTGCTGGAACTCATCCTGCTGACGTTCATGCTAATCGTATCTTCTATTAGTGGTTATCGCATCGTAAAGCATTGACCGACGCCGAGACCGACCGATATCGATGTTGAATTAAACTCTCAGCATGAGTAATCGTATGAGAAAATTTTTGCCATTACTGAAGCGAATAAATAAGTTGGGAAACAAGGAAAGAAGTCAGTACACGAAACGCTGTAACAAAGAGTTTGTGGACTATTAGTGAGTGTGCCAAAAACATCCTACGAGGTAACGTGCAGTTGTCGGCCAAGCAGAAGACCGCTCTTCGTCGCAACAGACCAAATTTGAGACGTCTGTCGATAAAGAAGATTTCATTGAAAAAGAAGCGACAGATTATAAAGAGGCGGCTTTCTGGTTGCCATTTTAGCACCGGTACTAGCTACTCTCGGAGGAACTCTGATATCGAGTCTATTCGGCAAGCGCTAATGCAACACGCTAAGAAACTCGTGATTGTTGATCCCAGACTGCTAAATCAGCTACAAGTGGATAGAGAATATAAACACATACAGAGGCCTGCCGATGCATTAGCGAAGACGTCGCTAAGTCTCGATATAAGTTACATTCTTAGAGACGACAGCATTCCCGAAGACTTCAAAGCCCAACAGTACCAGGATGCACTGTGATGCTATCATAACGTGAGATCCACAATACCTCAGGAAATAAAGACCGAGCCGAATCCGTTGTATCCTCCACGACAGGCACCGCTACCACAACCACAGCCACCACCACCACCACCGCCAATAAAACCACCAGTACACATACCCGGACCTCGAAGACGGTACCGATCGCCATCACCACCTGTGCGACGTCATTCGGCACGTGACAGACGTCGACCTTGTACTGCCATTCCGTGGGTGATGTACTGATGTCGTCAATGGATGTAGTATATCACGACATTTGCTCTCCGGGTAGTTTCGGCAGCATCGACAAACTACGTCGATACTCGAGCAAGCGGCGTGAAGACGTCGACGACTATCTAAAAAGCCAAGTTGTGTATACGCTGCACAAACCGATACGGAGATGCTTTATTCGTCGAAGGACCTATTCGAAGGGTATCCGTGACCTATACCAGATAGATCTGGCAGACTTATGCAATTTGTCAGCATACAACGACGGATATAGATACCTGTTGAACTGCATCGATGTTTTTTTCGAAAAGAGCATGGTTATCACCGCTAAAATCAAAGAGCAGTCGCGAAGTGACCCAGGCATTCGAAGAGATACTCAACGACCAGCTGTACAACATGGTCCAGTCGGACAAGGGTACCGAGTTCGTCAACTCGACGTTTCAGTCGATGCTACGTCGTCGGCGAATAGTTTTATACAAGCGAAAACTAAGACATAAAAGCCGCTATAGTGGAGAGATTTAACAGAACTTTGAAAGCAAAAATGTACCACTATTTTACAGCGAAAAACACTCTCCGATACGTCGACGTTCTACCGGATCTCATATACGCATACAATCACAGTCATCGATCGATAGGAATGGTTCCTGCTGGCGTCAATCCCAACAACGAGGACGCGGTTCGGGCGCGACTGTATCTGGTTCAAAAGAAGCTGTAGAACTGGAATTTTAAAGTCGGTGACAGTGTACGCATGACCATGCAAAGACGACCGTTTCACAAAGGATACATCGGCAACTGGTCCGAAGAAATATTCAAGGTGGCTGATCGAATGCCTACCGTACCAGTCACATACAAGTTGAAAGATTTGGCCGGCGAAGATATAAAAGGGACGTTTTACGAAACGAATTTCAGTCGGTGACAAAAGCCGAGGACGAGCTGTTAGCTATCGAGCGCATATTGAAGATTAGAAAGAAAGCGGGCAAGGTAGAATATTTTGTCAAGTGGCGTGGATATCCGGCAAAGTTCAACTCATGGGTGATGGCACTGACGAAGAGATTAATTCGCGTCATTTTTATCTAACTTTACCGTCAAATGCATCGAACTTGTATCCAAGAAATACGGCCGCACAATACACGATAAAACTACCGTGTCCAATCGCCTTAGATGGTGGCTATTGGGAGGTCGCTCTTACCGAATTGTCGGTGCCGGCTATTTTTGACAATGTTCTGAAAAATGCGTGCTACGTCAAACTGCTTGACAACAACGATACAGTAGATCACCCGACTGAAATATATATCGTTCGGGAAGGATACTATCATACCATTGACAGTCTGGTATATGAGTTGAGAATGATGCTAGTTTTAATGTCCATTTCATTGGAGATGGAAATGGATAGAGTGGTACTACAAAACAACAGTAACTACAAGGTACATCTCAGCCGTATGCTGATGGAAAAATTGGGTTTCGTCGATATGCCGGAGCTAGGATTCGGACTAGGCCGACACACTGCCGAAAATCAAGGTGACGACTGAAAAAACCGTACCGACACTATTCGCATATTGCAATATACTGGAGCACGTCATCGGCGACATCATGGCACCTCTACTGCGTATGGTAGATATGAAACGCAAGAGAATGTATGGAAAAGTGCACGAAACACCACACGCTCCGCTCTACGTACCGCTACAAAAGAAACACTTCAACACTGTTGAAATTAACATCATCACGGACACGGCTGAACCCGTTCACTTCACAGAGGGAAAAACGGTCACCGTTATGGAGTTTAAGAGAATCGGATTGCTCGACAAAGTCGTATAAAAGTTACCACGCTCGACAGTTCCCGTCATTCGTCATCATGAAGCGCAAAGGACCACCACCGTTCTGTTGCGGTGCTAGTCGTGACATGTATCAGGATTATTATACGGGCAAACATCAGTTTGGTAGTGGTAACATGCCGATATTCAGAGGTGCGAAGTATTAACGCGTTCATGGATTCGGCAATATACTCGGTGGGTTGTTTCGCAGCATAATACTACCGTTTATCAAAAGAAATGCACCGATGATTGCCAGTAAAGCGATAAAGACCGGCATTAATCTGGCCTGTGATGCATCTCGAGGAGTTCCATTTAAAGAGTCCGTCAAAAAGCATGTGCCAAAGATCTAAAACAAACTGTCAAAGACCTAAAGTTTCAGTCGGGTTCCGGTGCGTCGAAGAGTAAACATCGTCGAGTCGCTCGTCCTCGTAGTCGTCGTCGTGGTGTTCGTCAACGTTATAATGACATCTTTGCATAATCGTCATCATGGCTTTCATCAGTGATCACTCATGCGAGTGCCTACAGTCCGAATTAGATTTATTCTCAGTACGTCTGACACAGACTAGCGTCAAAAACGGCAACTGGGTCGAGTATCATCCACTGACAAATGTAGGTGACGACTCGCCGATAGAGTTTGACATAAATGGGACTGGTGAAGACTACATCGATTTGGCCAACACCATGTTACTCGTACGAGCCAAAATTGTACAACCGGATGGTACCAACATAGACGATGCTATACCCGTTGGACCCACGAATCTCTGGCTTCACAGCCTTTTTTCCCAAGTAGATATTTCTCTGAATGGTATTCAGGTGACCACTTCGACGAATACCTATCCCTTATCGTGCCATGATCGAAACGCTTCTCAGCTACGGTGATGACACCAAAAAGTCGCAACTTACGTCGTCATTATTTTACGAAGATCAGCCCAGTAGGATGGACGTGGTGGATTTTGCGGATGCAGCACGCAATAGCGGCCTTTGGAACCGATCTTGATTCACACGAGGTAGTCGCGTCATCTATATGATTGGTAGAATTCACGCCGATATATTCTTCCAGAGTCGCTACCTACTCAACGAGGTCAACATCAAAATTAAACTCGTAGAAGTAAAAACTCGTTCTGTCTGATGGGTGCCAATGATTTTAGGGTGAAGATTAAAGGTGCTATAATGTTGGTGACAAAAGTTAAACTCGCTTCATTGGTTTTTACCGCGCGACAGCTATGCTAAGCACGGTATACGCCATCGTCGTGTGTCTCTGTGTGTGTCTGTCACACTTTGGTATTGCATCAAAAAGGCTAAAAGTAGGATCACGCAAACAATGCCGCACGATAGCCACATGACTCTAGTTTTCTGATGCCAAAGATCATTGTGAAATTCGAATGGGATCACCCCATACGGGGGCATCAAATGCAGGTAGGGTGGGTTAAAATAGGTCACTTTCAACGAAAAACGCGCTATAACTCTAAAACGGTACAAGATAGATGTATACTTTCTATTAAAGTCGAATAGGAAGTCATATACACTCTATCGAATGGCTATGTTTCCGACGACCTTGGGTGACCCCTAACCCCCAAACCACCCCAATTTTTGCATTTTTCGTCGCCTTTCATATCTTTGTAGTGAGTAAAGATAGAAACTTCATATTTGGTGTACAGGTTGACGGTAGCTAGTCCCAGCCGACGGACAACAAACCGTCCCTGAAAGGGGTGTGGTTACATCACGTGACATGTTTTAAATTTTGGGTACCCCATCCATATCTCAGGAATGGCTGAAGCTAGAGCTATCAAATTTTTTTACAAAGGGAGACGATATCAAGCCTTCCCATAGGAATGACAAATGACCCATAAAAGGGGCGTGGTTTTGCTCACGTGACCCATTTTTATCTGCGCAACTGTGGACTTACAAACAATTCTCCTCGCCACTCGCTATCAACAAATGCGCGCACGACGGACTTTGGTTATCACACAGCTACGGCGCTTGAGGCCACCCATGCTAAGGCTTCGGCCTAAACTCCACGTGTTCGTTTTGTCACCGTGTCTGTTGCAAACTTGCTTGTATAACATATAGACAACGAATTGATTAAGTGGAGTTTGAACATTATCGTTCAAATATGTGCTAATAACCGACATTTCTTGGTCTGCCTAGAATTTGCTATCAACCGACGCTCGTTGCCTGTAATTATACTTGGTGTGCAGTGCAATATGGTCGATTTTTACCACGCGATGCTATGCTAAGCGTAGTACATGCCGTCGTCGTGTATCTGTCCGTCCGTCTGTCTGTGTGTGTCTCTCACACTCCAGTATGGTGTAAAAATGGCTAAACGTAGGAATCATGCAAATAATGCCACACGATAGGGATATTTTGTAGTTGCAGAATTTCTACTGACTAGTGCGTCGTGCGCCATTCTGCCATAGCAGAGCCTCTTGTTCTAGCACAAGCTAAAGCGCTGGAGAATTCCACAGCCAAGTATCCCATTCGTCGAGCGGTCTGTAAAATGGGCACGATTCCAAATACGTTTTGAGACATCAATATCGAAAAACTATTCTCTGGTCAACTTCCGTCATGTCTGGTTATCGGTCTGGTCGAATGCTGCCTTTAAGGCACAAACGACAGGAACCCATTCAGTTTTGCTCACTACAGCTTGATGGAGATATCGGTCTATTCCGATGGCCAGCAACAGTACGGCATGAAGCCTCTGACTATGGACTTTACTAAATCACATTACATACGCACGTTAAACACCCTGTTCTCCAGAACCGGGAAAGTACTTAAGGACGAAGGAAATGGAATTTCGCGGATGGCATTCTCTTAGGGAAATGCTCTGTACGCTTTTGACTTGTTTCCAGATTTGGCTGAGGAAGACCACTTTAACTTACAAAAGCAGGGTAGTGTCAGGCTGAAGTTTCGTCAAGCTGTGCCTGAAAATGTGTCGGTGATAGCATATGCTGAGTTTGAGAACGTGTTAAGAGATCAACCGCAATCGTAACGTTATCTATGACTTTTTTGTATGAATACTGCCGAACTCGACTGACTGATCAGTCGTCACATGAAACGTTTTGATGGAGTTTTCTGCTCTGACCGATTGCCGTCGAATCCGAGAATGTTAGTATCTAATGCTCACCCATCCGACATGCCCGGGGAGCACAGGGTCGTCATCGATGTCAGTGATGATGGTGATTACGGAGAATTTTTTGACTTGTTTGGCCGTCCTCCTGGTGAATTCGAACACTATATGAATAAACACTACTAAATGGACATATAATCGTAATCAGTTGCAGAGTGTAGCTAGTAGATTTTGTGGACTTTATTGTGCATGTTACTGTATACTTCGAAGTAGAAATGTAGATATGAGTAGATTTGTTTGTTATTTTACTAATGATACTGGACTGGATGTATTCGTGCATGAACTGATGTGTCGTATTTTGGATATTTAGAATTAACTAGTAGATTTTTACAGACATTACTATGCATGCTGAATGTGAAAGCGTTGATACTGCTTTATTTGAATTGATGCAATAAATTATTGCTCTACAATACTGCATTTTCAGTTATTAGATTAGCATTACTTGGTAACTGCAATGTCGCCTGTAGTGATAGTATATCACTGATATACTATCGATACAGCTGACATTGCAGTTACTGACTGAGTAAACACTATAGATTGATAACAAATTTTTCCATGATATAGATTTTATTATTGTCGGCTTCAACGATATTCCAACCCTTGTCTTGTTATACCAACGACGAATGTCCACAGTAGGAAACGTATTATTCACAGAAACACACCATGTACCTCCGATAGGTTGCATATAGTCCGTTCCCATACCAGCTGATACAAGTTGAACGTGTTCATCAATGTCAGTCATCATACCGACAAAACGTTTCCAGCGCGGTCCTGTGAAGAATGCACACTTCTTACTGCATATATCTGTTATAATAATTTCGTTGTTTTCATGAACATGTAGCCGACGAGTTCCACCCAAATCAATAGTCATAACAATCTTTGATAGTGACTATACAGACAGAACTTTACTCTACTACTGATAGTTCAGCAATGTAGTAGATGCTTGTCATGTCGACTTTATATTTCAATATTCAGAGACTCCCACTGAGTTCTATAATTAAGTATTTCTTTGATCCTAATGATCAAAGTCAACTCAATACGTTTATAATGAGAAACAGCATCCATCATACATGCTCCTGCTGTGTGTGTAGTCATGCTGAAAGCTCATCAATCTCATCTTCTGTTAATGTTCCATTGGCTATCTGCTTCTGACAGTCTTCAAGATTACGATAAAATGATTTTTGTAAATCTTGTGCTAGATCTCAACATCGTTGTTCTTCAAAATCACGATATTGTCGTTCCAAAGGAGCCCGACGATACTCCTGCAACTAGAAAATGCATGGCAAAGCCTAGCGTATAGCCCGCTCGACGCCGTAGTGTCGCCCCCTAGCGAATACTTGTGAAAAACACTTACTTACTAATCACCTGAGTGGCTAACAGCCCCATCCCATAGAACTAGCTCAAGGGGTCTGAGGCCAACGTCCAGGAGGAAAAGAAGGAAAAACGTGTCCAATTGGCGTCGCCCAGTCATGAGTCGTGAGTCTGAAACTGACAGAACAAGAGGAGCTGCTATGGCAGAGGGACTGCGCGACGCGCATGTCAGTAGAAATTCTGCAACTACAAAACATCCCGTTTGACAACTAGAGTCCCGGGCCTATCGTGTGGCATTATTTGCGTGATCCTACGTTTAACCGCTTTCGTACAATACCAGAGTGTGACAGACACACACAGACAAACAGATGGACAAACAGACACACGACGACGGCATGTACCGCGCTTAGCATAGCGTCGCACGGTAAAAATAATTGGGTGGCCTTAACCAAACATTTATCCAGAGTTTTAGGTTGTGGATCAAGGACACGAATTCTCAACGCAGGGTCATCCAAAGCAGACTGGAAATAATCGCGACCAATTAGCTCAAACTTGTCGTTAGCTTTTCCCGGGCAAAAGCTAATGACAATAGTCTATCAATATCGTTATACACCACTTGGATGGTTTCACCTGGTTGACTTTTTGAGGGTTCCAGGATGATTTGGCATCTGTCCTCAGTTGCCACAAAACATCGGCAGCACTGCCCTCGAGTATGGCAAGCAGACTTAACATTTATTCGTAAATAGTGATATCACTAATTTGAAATAGCGATATCACTAATTCGAATTGTTGATATCATTATTTAAGAATAAATGTTAATTCCGCTTGCCATACTCGAGGGCATCTCTAACCCTTACAGACTCTTCAACCTCTGACCATTGATTAAACTTCCTTACACTGACAACTTTCTCCATGAAAGTCTCAAATGACGTCTTATCTGGGTTATCCTTCTCCAACTTGAGAGGTTTCGACACCGGAACTCTTGCCATACTGCTTACCTGAGACGTTTCTCCACTGGAACTCTCCTGTGTAGTCGACACATCAGCAACTGCACGAACGTGATCTCTGGCCTCACTGGTTGGCGAGTCTACCATGAGCATAGCCACAATTGATCAAACACATTAGAGGCTTCGCGTGTATGCGCTATATAAATTTATGATTGATTGATTAATTGATTGATTGAACACCTGCGCTTGTGCTACCTACCTCCAACGGTTCTCTCACAGCCACCCCAGTTCCAGAAGATTGCTCCATAACTTGGGAGCGAGAGGTTTGGGCCACCCCAAATTCATTACTTTCCTCTCACCCCATCAAAAAAGATGCCGACCGTGGAATATCGTGCACACCTGTTGCTCCATGACTACCATCAACTGGTGAAATTTGCAACTTTTTGCAATATGCAGTACAAGTAGTCATCAACGATTCCACCTGTTTTTCGCGACGTCGTATGGTTCGTATACGATTACGCATGGCCTGGCTTGAATCGACACTAAAACTATACCGTTGATCACTGTTATTCACATTAGTTGGCGCATGCATTCTGACCTGGTCGTATGGCGGGCCTTCTCATGAAAGCTCCCGCCAGATGGCGGTCCAATGTACTCGCCACCAGTCGACTCGCCGCGAAACACACCGCCACAAATGTGACCGCCATGAGCGGACCTGCCACGCAGTGTCCCGCACGTGGCGATACCACTCGCACTGGACCCGCCCTCATGGAACCCGCCATCTCAAAGATGACCGCCGTGAGTTGGCCCGGTTTGGCGGCCCGCTTGGAGTGTACCCGCCGCAATTGGCCCCGCCATTCTGAGAATGGTGGTCCCCGACATCTCGCAGATGACGGTCATTCTGCAGCGCATATCCAGGTGCCCCAAACACATTTTCACACACAGTTTGCTGTGGCTGTAGGCCTATACTTTGCTCAGTATCAACGTTACCTGGGCCAAACAAACTGAAATTAGAGCGCTGTTCTGGAACATGTTCACCGTGCTCAATACCGATATTTGGTCCTACTATCGGTACCGTACTTGCCATGGAACTTACAGGTTTTGAACCACGCAAAAAAGGACCACAACTGCGTTGAAAGACTTTTTGAACGCGTTTCACTATCAGTAGACTTACCGGACGTTTTACTGACAACAGTTAGTGTCACTCTGACGAACTACAGCTTCATCAGCAGGTTCAATATCAAGCGACCGCAACGATTTTCGCAATGCCATATTTACAATTAAACACGCAAACAGCAAGATCTGTCAGTAGAAACACGTTCGGCGCCAATTTTGTTGTGTGCCTATTTTTCTCTTTACCTTACCGCTGCACCTAGCGATCCTCCAGCTGTTGTCTTCTTCCTTCTCGTGAGCATTTAATATTAACTTTACGTGTTTCCAGATGAAGATTGTTTATATAGATGATGTTCTCATTTATATTTAATTTAGCCCGCTCGCAAACTTGCCGGAAGGGCTATATATTTTGCTTGCGTTAATTTCTTCTTTTGATTTTTAAAAATATTTTTCTACTATTTTTCCGGTATATACTCAGTATATACTGCAC